>ERZ791920.22-NODE-22-length-266655-cov-48.788226_pt1 | contig 266655 bp, 252 predicted proteins | sample MGYA00510136_ERZ791920 | MGnify/ENA primary metagenome ERZ791920 (study PRJEB30046, sample SAMN00792066) | human gut metagenome | study: EMG produced TPA metagenomics assembly of the A metagenome-wide association study of gut microbiota in type 2...
CTGTACTTTATTCAAAAAATATCATTTTAGGGCTTGACTTTTAATAGTTAGTCTCTTTATAGCCAATACCCAAGTAGCTTGCAAAAGTCGCATTATAATTAAATTCATATATTTTATCTTCTTTTGTATATACCGCATATTCCAATCCGCCACTCTTAGTATATTCTGTCTGTATTGACGTTCCTTTATCTCCCGTATTTTCAAAATACCAGCTTTTTCCTGATTCAAGTTCCACTTTTATCAAGGCTTTTTCTTCTGTTTCATGATTTTCTATAAATCCAAAAAATCCCGGCAGATAAAAGTTTACTGTATTTTCTCCATTATTTGTTATTACCTCTTTATAGCCAATACCCAAGTAGCTTGCAAAAGTCGCATTATAATTAAATTCATATATTTTATCTTCTTTTGTATATACCGCATATTCCAATCCGCCACTCTTAGTATATTCTGTCTGTATTGACGTTCCTTTATCTCCCGTATTTTCAAAATACCAGCTTTTTCCTGATTCAAGTTCCACTTTTATCAAGGCAGGGCTTTCAGACTTCTGCACAGAAACCAAAGACGCATTATCACTCAGATAATATACTGTTACTGCTTCTTCATTTTTATTTGTTACTGCAATAGTAGCACTTTTATTTATATATTGAGATAAACTTATCTTTGAATAACCAAAATCCGTAACTGCATACTTTTCATTGTATTTTGCATAGTCATAAACAACATTCACATCCAATTTTAAATCAATGCCGGCATTAGAATTATTTTTTATAATATATGTCTCTTCACTTGCAATATTCTGATTTACTAAACCCGAAGCCGAAGACATTACATTAAATGCTTCTTTTGATGTTGACTTACATTCTACATCACCTGAATATGCTGTAATTATTGCAACTTCTCCGCCTGAAATTGTAGGGACAGAATCTCCGATTCCCCATGAACGCACCGTCTTCGTTCCTGCCTCGGAAGGATTATCTACTCCGTCATTATACTTATATATAACATATCCAATCTTTGCATTCTCTGTCTCTATACCGATATATGCCGTTTTCATCGGATTAACCATTATTGATTGATTGGCTGCTATTACAAAACTATTTTCAATATCTTCTTCCGATGCGAAATATTGTACATCTTCTGATTTTAATTCGTTATCATTTTTTATAGCCTGCTCATCTGTTTCTTTTTTTGAATCTGTTTCTTCTTTTGTTTCATCATCTGCTTCCGACTCATAATTTTGTGTTACTTCTGATACTTTATCACCGGAATCCGAAACTTCCGAACTTTCAACGGTCTTTGATTTATCAATTAAAGATGATAAATCTACATTTTCTGCCATTGTCGTCATACCGTTTGAAGTAAATACAATCATCACAACTAACAGTAGTGAAATGATTTTTTTACAATTCTTCATTCGATTTCCTCCATATTTTTTATTTATACATATAAAAATAGAATCAATACCGCTCTAATAAAATACTAATTTCATTCCCACCATGAAATTATTTTTTCTGTATCAATTCTGTCATAAATCATATCATTACCATTAGCATCTGAAATTTTCAATAAATCATATGCTTTATCAACATTTTCTTTTAATTTTATTGCAGATTCACTACTAAATGCAAAAACATAAATTTTGTCCAAAATCGCCTTACTATCATCACATTGCTGTCCAATTCTTCCATACAATAATGATTTTGTACAATCTTCCATACTCTCTATTTGTTGTACTCCAGCAATTTGGGCAATAATACCAGACTTGGCAAAAACATTTATTGTAACACATTTCATATTTTCATTAATTGATGTTCTTTTAACCATTGAGGTGTTTCCATATAAAGAATGAAAAATAAATGTATCTAAAAAATTCAATGGTCCCCTCTTTTGAGAATAATAATATTGATGTGCACCTTCTAATCTATACCCACATTCAAAAAAAACAAATTCATTATTTTCATCTACAAAGCCTGAGAAAAAAACACATCCATATTTTATGTTCATTCCATGTATCATTTTTTCAATATTTTCTTTAACTTTTAAATTATATGATTTCAAGTTTTTTTCCGGATACAGCCAAGCACTTTGAACAACCTTTGAAAATCCATTGTTTTTAGCATTAATAGTATCACACGACGTTAAAAGGGTTAATTGACCATTTTCTGCCAAATAATAAAAATCCACCTTATCAGCTTTATAAATATACTCTTCAATAATAACTCTTTTTTCTACAGACATCTCATATGCATATTGATATGCTTTTTCTAATTCCTTTAAATTATTTGCTATACTTATACCAATTGAACCTGCTCTGTCTGTTGGTTTAACAATAACAGGAAATTTATCAACTTCCTCTATAGATTTATATTCTCTTACAACTGGAACACCATATCTTCTACAACATTCTTTAAACTTGATTTTATCTCTTGTTATATCTAACTGTTCTGAATTAATATAACATGGTAAATTGAGTCTTTCGCATAATTTTATCATATTTTCAACTCTAAATTCACTATACCCTGCCAGAACACCATCTATATGATTATCAACACATTTTTTTTCTAACAAATCAATATCTGACCAACTAATATCCCAAGCTTCATCCGCTATATATTTTGCAGGAGCCAAAGAATAATCTTTATGATTATCTGTTACTATTACATATATACCAAATTCTTGTGCTCTTTTTACTAAAGATATTTCTCCTGCTGTTGCACCCAAAATCAATAATCTTTTTCCTTTAGATTTCATTTAAAATCTCCTCAATAATATACTGCATATCATTTATATCATATCGCTGATCTACTGGAAGCGGTAAAATATTATCTGCCATATAATACTCTTTTTCTTCCTTCTTACACATTGAAAAAACTGAAGGCCATAAAATCGGAATATATATTTTCTTTTTTTGCAATTGTTTTCTTACTTTTTCTGCATTTTCAATCATCAAAGGGTACATATATCCCCCCTCAACCAAATCAAGAGTTAATTTATTTATACAACTTAAATGTTCATGTAAGTATCGAAAATTTTCTGTTCTTTTATTTTTTATCATATCATAATCAAACGAATGTAATAAATTTTCAGTCAATTTTGACATTCTTTTAATAGGCTCATTTTTAAACAAATGATTATTATTCACATATTCATCATAAAATTCCGATGCCGAACGTTCAAAACGCCCCATCAAAAAACGCATTCTTTCAAATGATTCATCTTGTAATGTTATGTCAATTGTATTACTTGTATATACAATTGCCCCATCTGAAACGCCAAAAAATTTACGACATGTATAAATAGTATCTACCCCTGAAATTGGTTTTTGAAAATATGCTTGTGAATTATCAACAATAATATTTTTATAACCAATTGACGCTATATATTCATTTGTTAATTGTCCATAATAATTCACAATATATATATATTCGTCATCATAAACATCTTTTAATTGTGGTTTAAAATCATATCCTATAGAATAATATCTTACACTGACGTTATTTCTTGCCAAAACACCATCACATGAATCACACATAAACTTAGGCATCAATATCCGTTTAATTTTCTTAGCAAGTATAATGTATTCCAAAGCATTCCTTCCACAATTAATTTTAACACCATCATCATAAAGCATTTTACCTTTATAATACTCTACTTCTATATAACCTCCAATTTCTTTCATTCTTGTACAATTCACCTTTCAATTCTTTAATTTTACAGAACACCATTCATTTGAACAATCCATCATGTGTAACATTTGCTCTAAATTATCAAATTTCATAATCAAACATCCCAATGTTGTATTTGCACCTGTAAAAGCATCTATCCAATCTCCTGGCTTTTTTATAATATGATTTTCAACAATATGTTCCATCGCCTCATCAGTTATATCCACACTTTCCAAAACACCTGAATCTATACTATGTACAGCAAAATACGAATAAAATCCTTTTTCTTCTTTTATATTATAATCAATTTTTTCTCCCATTGCAGCTTTAACTGAACATTCAACAAGATCAACATCCGTTGCATATTTTATTACATCTGGAATATAATTTCCTCCATCCCTCGGAGCAACCTCCATCAGATATACATTAAAATCTTTATCTATACGCAAATCAAAATTATATGTAGTAGTTCCCATATTCAACAATTTTAATAATCTTTGAATCTCATTATGAATTTTCCCTTGTATTTCTTCTGGCATATTGTATGGAAAACTTGCAGATACAGGTACAAACGGATTTTTACATCTACTATCAAAATGATCATTTGCAAAATATCTAAAGACAAGTTCTCCATCAACCGAAAGACCATCTCCTGCAATTTGATAACCATACTTCTCTATAAATTCTTCAACTATAATACGCTTTCCTCTCGAAAAAGCCATAGCATTCTCTAAATTATGTTCTATATTATTAAATTCTTCTATTTTCGATACGCCCTTACTGCCTGATGAATCTACTGGCTTTACAATTACTGGCAAATTAAAATAGCCATTTTTTATATCACTTAATGCACTATCAATATCATTATAACCCTTTGCCTTTGGCGTGCAAAAATCATGTTCAAATAAAAACTTTCGAAATAAATCCTTATTACATAAAATTTCTACAGACTTATATGGAGAACCTGCTAATCCTAATTTTTCAGCAACAAATGCTGCTGTAGGTGCAGCTGGATCCGATGCATAAGCAAGCACTCCATCTACTTTCTCCTTTTTTGCCACATCTAAAACTGACAATTTATCTGTTGTACTTGTTAAATAAAACTTATCAGCATAATATTGTCCTGGATTATCTTTCAAATAATCACATAAAACAGTATGATATCCCAGTCGTTTTGCTGTTTGAATTGCTATTATCTGCTGTGCAGAACCACCTAATAATAATATTTTTTTCATAACATTTTCCCCATACAATTTAATATTTACAACTCAATATTACATCACAAATTTTATCAATATCTTCATCGCTTAAATCCGCATACATAGGTAATGTAAGAACTCTTTTACTAATATGTAATGCAACTGGTGTTTTCATAACATCATATTTACCATGAAACGCCTCAAATGTATTTGTTAATGGATAAAAATATTTTCTTGCAAATATACCATTTTCAGCCAACTTATCAAATACCTCGGCTCTACTAGAGCCAAAAATTTTTTCTTCAAAAATAACTGGAAAATATGCATAATTACTTTTTACATCCCTTTGAAGCACATTTAATTTAAGGCCTTCTATATTTTCAAGATTCTCTTTATATCTTTCTGCCACTCTTTTTCTTTTTGCAATTTCTTCTTCAACATGACGTAAATTACATATTCCCATAGCCGCACAAAATTCATTCATTTTTGCATTGGCTCCCACTGCATCAACCTCTTCCGGTCCATGAATACCAAAATTTTTCAAATCATATAATTTTTCTCCAAGGTGTTTATCTTTAAAGCAAACAGCCCCACCTTCTATAGAATTAAACACTTTTGTTGCATGAAAAGAAAAGCATGATGCATCACCAAAAGTTCCTATTCCAACTCCCTTATATGTCTCACCAAATGTATGTGCAGCATCATAAATTACCTTTATTTCATATTTATGTGCTATCCTTTCTATTTCTTCAATATCACATATATTTCCATATACATGCACCGGCATAATCGCACATGTTTTATCAGTTATAAGTTGTTCTAATTTATCAGTATCAATTGTCATTGTGTCAGGATCTATATCACAAAACACTGGCGTGAGTCCGTTTCTTACAATTGCATGTGTTGTTGACGCAAACGTAAATGGGGTTGTTATCACTTCTCCACGTAAATTCATTGCTTGCAATGTTAATTCCAACGACATATGACCATTAGTAAAAAGTTCTATATTTTCTACGCCCATATATTCAATCAATTGTTGTTGAAATAGTTTATGCTTAGGTCCCATATTAGTAAGCCAATGACTTTCCCACATCGGTTTTATTTCATTTATATACTCATCAAAATCAGGCATAGATGAACGTGTAACAAGAATTTTTTCTGTCATTATATACTCTCCTTATCATTTACGAAATGATTTAATCATTCCAATCAAATATTCAAATTCCTCTAACTTTAATATCGCTGACATTCCAATATAAATTGCTGCACCAACTATAATCTGTATTATTAATGTGGCTCCATCATTTAATGGTATATATCCAATTATATAAACACATAATCCCATAAAAACTGCCAATATAATACCCGGTGCAAAATCTCTAACTTGTTCTAAATAACCATAATTTAAAAGTTTGCGATTGGGCCACGAATTGATAATCTGACTCAACACGCTAGTTAAAAGTGAGCTATATGCCATTGCTTTAACGCCAAACCACATTGTTGATAAAAGAATTATCATACCCATAGTTTTTTTTATAACTTCAAGTCTTAAAAACCAATCACTCCTTCCCATAGCATTAATAGCATTTAAATTAGCTGTATGTACAGGCCAAAACATATATGTTATACAAAAAATTCTAAGAAACACAACACAAGGTAACCATTTATCTGTTAAAATTAATCTAACAATAGGCTCTGCACAAAAAGCTAAGCCCATCATAAAAGGAGCCATAATATATGTACTTGTTTTAATAGCACGCCGCGTCATATTTTTAACTCGTTCTCTATTATCTTGTGCCCCAGACATTGTTGGCAACAATACGCTATCTATTGATGTATTTACATTCGTAACTATCACCTTAGGAAATTTATCACCCTGATTATAAAACGCAAGATCAGCTGACGAATATAACTTTCCTATAATAAGATTCCGTAAATTACTATAACATGTATCTAAAAGAGAAGATAACAACAATTTCCAGCCAAAGGATAGAAGTGCTTTCAATCGCTTCCAGGAAAAAATTCTTTTGGGACGCCATTTAACAGTAAGCCATAATATCAATGTATCAATAGCTGTATTTGATAATTGCTGTGCAACCAGTGCCCAAACACCACATCCCTCATATGCTAATATAATTCCTAAAATAGCAGAAAAAATTGTCCCACCTATTGTAGAAAAAAAGAATCGTTTAAACATCATGTATTTGGAAACATATGCTTGCTGAATTCCTTTTACTCCAGAAATAACAATTGTAAGGCTAATAACACGAATAACTGGTGTAAGTGAATTGTCATTATAAAATTTTGAAATAAATGGTGCAGAAAAGAACATACATATATATAAAATAATGCAAACAATAAAATTAAAATAAAACACTGACGAAAAATCCATGTCATCAGCATTCTTTTTTTGAATCAATGCTGTTCCAAGTCCGCTGTCTACAAACACTTGCAAAATAGTTGTGAAAACCGTTATCAATGCAATTGTTCCATAATCCTCAGGAGCAAGAATACGTGCCAACACGATAGATACAATAAAAGTAACTAACTGAGCACCACATCGTTCTGCAAATCTCCAAATAAAATTCACTAAAATTTTTTTATTTTGCATACTTTCTCCACTCCATAACTTTGTCAACAAATGGGAAACAAATCTTTATTATCAATTTAATTTTTTCTCTACCAGAAATTTCTCTTAATATATCGTAATTTTCTTTTTTGAAAATATCCTTGTACCTCTTTTCAATTTTCAAAATATTAAATTTCTGATATATGACCTTTTTATTTATTATATCATTGTATATGCCATCCGTATCTACATTCAATTGTTCCAATGTATCTATCATTTTTTGAAAATGTTCTATATGTTTTTGAGGATTTTTCAACATACGACTTGTCCACGAGTTATCTGAACAACATCTATACGCTGACATTTCATCAGATAAATAAATCATGCCGCCTTTTAACGACCCCATTATTTGTAAAAAATAGTCAATCCTATACTTTTTCCAAAATTTATAATTTATATCAAATACTTTCTTATTGATAATTAAACTATTCGTTCCAACAAAGTCACCATTTCCTGCAATTACTTCCGTAGTGCTGAATATTACATTTTTATCACTCGGTGCTATTTGTCCTATTCTTTTTGTATCATCAGCATTTATTTTTTTTACCTGATGTGCACATATCCAACATTCTGGATGTTTTGCAAATGCACCAATTTGTTTTTGTAACTTCTTATCATCAACCCAATAATCATCACCTTCGCACAAAGCTATATATTTACCTCTAGCAACAGGTAAAACAATATCATCAAGTATATTTGTTCCCTTAGAATGCTGATTTTCGTTTTGCAGTATTATTCGTATTTTATCTGGATACTTAGCAATATAGCTCTTTAAAATTTCAGGTGTTGCATCTTGAGAACAATCATCATGAACTATTATTTCATATTTAAAATCCGTTTCTTGATTTAACATACTTTTAATTGCTTTTTCTATATATTTTTCATGATTATATGTCAAACATACAACACTTACCAATATTTCATTTTCCATTATTAATTTTCCTCTTTTATGTTTTTACATATATACATTATATATGCTCACTTTAATATTTTTGATGTAAAATACAAAATAGGTACATAATATATAAGCATTTTCACCAATCCTGCTAAACTTGCATACCAAGCAAATCTAAATATCAAGATTGCAAATGGTATTACCATATAAGAACGATATTTTGTTTTTTTACTAAAAAGCCACACTAAAATAAGCAAAAAAATCATTGAATGAACAATACACAATATAATACCACCATTCATCATAGGCTCAGTAAAAAAGAGTCCACCTCCCAATGTATTATATTTTTTCATTAAGATTAACGATGGATTATAGCTTTCGTTTGCCTTTGGTAATATATTTGATATATATGAAATATATGTATATCCATGTAATGCCGTTCCATTTTTCCACATATCCGTTGCACAATTAAAACAATGTACCACATCGGCTGCCGTTCCTTGTTTTAAAATACTCATTCCTAAATCAACAATATTAACACTATAACTATTGCCAATTCTAGTCGTTTGCACCCTTAAACTCAACAATATTGCAGCAATAATACCAATTGTTACAACCACTGTTTTTTTATTAAACAATATATTACGAATCTTATTCAATTTTATTTTCCCGTCATTCATATATTTAAGTATGAGATATACACAAAATCCTAAAACAATAACCCTGTCACCATGAAGAATAACCCATAACATATCAATAATTGTTATTATTTTTATAAAATGACTTTTTTTAAAGTAGTCTATTGTTATGGACAAAAATAATAAAGCAATCGGAACAAATAACGATGATGAAACAATCCCCTTATCCCGCGACAATAATGTATTCATTGTTGGTATACTTGGATATGCCAAAAATATTAAACAAAATGATATAGTCGAATACAAATACATCGTATTTTTACTTATTTCTATTTTTTGTTTATATATTTGCTTCTCATTATCAATAACTTTTGTTAAATCAAATAAAATCAATTCAAAAATATAAAAAAATATTAAACAGATGTATAATTCTTTATAATAAATCGGAACATTGTAATCCCATTTTAATCTACCAGCAGCCATCCTACGACTAACAGATGCAAAATATTCTTGTAAAAAACTAAACCACATAATAAATGAGAATATAGTAAAATATGAGACTTTAGCACGTATTAAAATAACAACAAAGGCCAATGTTACGACAAATAATTCAATATTATTATTTTCTGTTAAAAATGCCAAAAATGAAATCAATGCCAAAAATAAAGTTAATAAAAATGTTTTTTTGTTAGGTTTTTTTATTTTAATATTAATCATTCTTATATACCGCCTCTAACACTTTTGCACTTTTTTCAATGTTAAAATCTGATAGACATACATTTTTAAATCCTTCAGATTTTATGTGGTGTTTTTTACATTCTTCAATTAATGAAATCCATTTTTTATTATCATCATCTAAAGAACAAAACCATACATTAGAATTAATTTTAATATGATTATTAATTTTATCTGAAGCTATAATGGGTATCCCAACTGTTTGTGCTTCTATTAAAGCCATTGGAATCCCCTCAAAATATGATGGAAATACAAATACGTCAATAGCTTGCAACAACTCATTCACATTTGTTCTATTTCCTAAAAATAAAACATTGTCACTTATTCCCATATTACTGACTTGTTGCTCTAATTTTTCTTTGTCATCGCCATCCCCTATAAGTATAAGTTTATATTGACCTTTATCAATATCATTAATAATACTTAATAACCTTTCTTGATTTTTAACTTTTTTTAAAGCTCCCACATGTCCAATTATAGTATAATTATTTAATCCGTATTCATCTCTTATTTTATTTCTTATTTCATCAGAAAATTTATATTTCAAAGGATTAATGCCATTATGCAAAATATGAAATTTTTTATCATTTAAAACTTTTGGTGAAAACATCCATTTAGCAGCAGAATATGAACATGCCAAAAAATCTGTTCCCATTTTATTAACTAAACTTTTAAAAAATTTATGAAATACATATTTAATTTTTTTATTATAGCCATCAATATTACTACTATGTGAATGTATTATGATTTTTTTAACATGTGCCTTTTTAGCTGCAATCGCATACAAAAAATGTTTGTATGCCACTTCGCTATGAATATGTACAATTTCATATGAATTTTGTTTGAGAAATTTATAAAAAACAAATGGTAATTTTATATGACCTATTAACTTATTTTTTCTCAGATTTGATGAATAACATTTGCCACCTTCTGTAATAATATTTTCATATTCTAAATCATCAATAAAATTTCCCATTGTAAAATAGTCAAACACATATTCTTCTTTCAAAAATGAATACAGATAACGAACCAATGCATATGCACCATTGCCACCATTATTATCAATATTCACTTGAAGTACTCGTTTTCTATCCATTACATTCTCCTGTCAAATACCATTCATTAATGTTTTTTCTTATCTTTCTTCCATAAATCAACCCCCTCTATACTTCCTTTTAGCATTTCATTTATATACTTCTTTTTATTATCAAACAAAAATAATATCTTTAGCCACTTATATATATATCTAAAAACATCTTCAACATGATGATATTTTAAAATCAACCATACAATAGCTCTAGCTTGCATATAATATCTCCACGGCGATGCTATACCATATTTAAATTCATACCTATTTAATAAATTAATTGTTTTAGTGTCTCCCGGATGATGATTTAATTTTGCTTCAGAAAATTCTATTATTTTATAACCATTTTTTCTTGCTCTATAACAATAATCTATATCCAAACCATCCACAAATAATTCTTGTTTAAAACCACCTATTATATTAAAAATCTCCAAATTATACAAGCAGCCTGATGTCATTGCCCACTTCAAATTTTTTACGCCAAAAAATGGTTTCTCTTTACTTCTATCAAAAACATGTACCGGCGATAATACAGCTATATCTAATGTATTATCTTTTTGTATATATTTTTTATAAACCGCCACAATATTAGTTATAAAAGAACTATCAGAGTCCATTATCAATGCCCATTTATATCCACTATCATTTATTAATTTTAATCCATTATTTAATGCTACACACAATCCAACATTTTGCACATAATGCCTGTATACAATTTTATTGTAATTCTTTATGTATTTTTTTATGCTGCAGAAATTATTATTTTTTGAATTATCCATAATTACTACTTCTTCTACATCATTAATATAATCGTTCACATGTGCAATTTCTTCCACACTCGGATTGTACCATACAACAATTGCTGCAATCATGCCTTATTCTCCTGCATTATATTTAACATATATTATAATCATATACAATTTTATAATAAAGAATTTTCATATATATCTTTATACTCACTAGCCATTATTTGTGTATTATACTTTTTTAATATTTCATTATGAGCATTCTCAACAACACTGTCAAAATCATTTATACGAACTGTCTTAATTTTTTTTATAAAATCATCTGCATTTAAACATATAAAACCATTATAATTATTAATTATAACATCTCTATTACCAATAACATTACTAACTATACATATTTTTTTCATATACATTGCTTCCAGCAAAGAAATTGGTAATCCCTCCCATCTACTAGGCAAAATAAAAACGTCCGCATTAACAGCATATTTAATTGCTTTCATTCTATCAACCCATCCTGTAACTTCTATATTAGAACTATTCAGTTCATTTCTTAATTCACCATCTCCAATCCAAATAAATCTAATATCAGAAAGTTGCTTTGCTATTTCATTAAATAATGTTGGATCCTTCTGATAACATATTCTTCCTAATGTAAAAACGGTAAAAGGATGATTTATTTTTTCTGTTTTATCAATATTCTTTTGAAGTTCATTTATATTAATTCCATTATTAACATACACTGCTTTCTTTGTTAACTTCAAGGTTTCCAAATGTTCACCAGCACTACAACTTATTGTAACACATTTTCTTTTTGCACATATATACTCAATACTTTTAAATAATATACGTTTAATCGCATTGCAATTTTCCATCAAAAAACTATATCCATGTGGTGTATAAAACATAGGTATTTTACCATTAAATGCAATACGACCAATCGCACCAGCCTTACTACTATGTAAATGAATAATATCTGGTTTTATTTTTTTTTCAATTTGCTTTAATTCAAGCATCGCTTTAATATCTTTTATTGGATTTATTGATCTGCAAAAATTTTCCACTTTAATAAGATTAATTCTTTTATCAAAATAATCCATATAATTTTGAGGCGTTTGTTTTCTAACTGCATATGCAATATATATATCATAATAATTAATTAATTCATTTGAAAGATCAACTATATAACTAAAAATTCCTCCCCCCATCGCTTCAACAATATATAATATTTTTTTCTTTTCTCCCATCACATCGCCCCATCTTTCTTAAACAGCACGCCCACTGTCTTCACCAAAATCTTAATATCCAGCCCGATACTCCACTTCTCGATATACTCCGTGTCAAGCCTTACAATTTCCTCGAAATCGGTGATTTTACTGCGGCCGCTGACCTGCCACATACCTGTTATGCCGGGCTTTGTTGCCAGGCGGGCACGGTGGTGAAGGTCGTACTTTTCAACTTCGTCCTCCGTTGGGGGACGTGTGCCGACAAGTGACATGTCACCTTTAAGCACATTAAAAAACTGTGGGAATTCATCGAGTGATGTAACACGGATGAAGTGACCGATGCCTGTTTTTTTTGTGCCGTCAGGAAGGATTTTGTTGCCGATGATTCGCGGATCAAAATCCATCTTAAACATCATGCCGTCTTTGACACGGTTTTGTGCCATAAGTTCTTTTTTGCGTTCCTCAGCATCCATGTACATGCTGCGGAATTTGTAGATTTTAAAGCGTCGCCCATTTTGTCCTACTCTTGTCTGTGAGAAAAAGATAGGACCCGGTGAGCTTATGTATATAACAGGTGCTATAAATATAAAGATGATTCCGGTGAAGATACATCCGACTATACCGCCTGCAATATCCATTGTTCGTTTTGCAAATGCCTGCTTGTTTGTCGCATAGTTCATGCTTGATGTAAGAACCGTGTAATTACCGAGTCTTTCAACTGCATGTCTGTTTCCTGCAACATTTTCGATATTATAAAGATTAAAATGTACAACAACGCCCATTTCAACGAGGTCGTCAACAAGTTCCTGCGGATATTCCGTTCTTGATTCCATGTTGATAAATACTTCATCTACCCAGTTCTTTAATATGTATTTACTGACATTATGCATATTGGCAACAACTTTTACGCCGCCTATTGTTCTGCCTGTCATATCAGAATCAGAGATTACAAGTCCGCTTATATTGAACATGTCATAATTCTCAGCACGCACATTCTTTATAACATCCTCGGCAGATGCTCTTGTTGTCACTATTAAAAGAGAACGCTTGCCGCCCTCTTCCATTTTCTTTTTAATATGGTTTTTCCACAAGACTCTTGTTATATAAGAAAGTTCAAGATAAAAAGCTCCCATCAGATATAATACAACACGTGAAAATTCACCGCTCTTTATTGTAAACAGATACATACTTGATATTAATTCAATAAATATCATCTGCTTTAATACTGACATGAATTCGTTGTAATATCCTCTCCTTAGGACACCCTTGTACTGTTCGAGCATAAAGATAACTATCAAATCGGCAATTTCTATCATCAATGCCATATTTCTGTATAACTCAACTTCATAAAGGTTCGTCAATCCATGACGGAAAAAGTATGCCAGCACATATGAAAACTGGACACATAATAAATCAATTATTATAAAATCGAAATGTTTGAACCATCCATTTGACTTTTTCCTATACATTCGTTATCCCTCATACTTTCTGTTGGAGCAATACTGCATTTTGTATTTTTTTTCCCCCCACCTTGTTTTTCGTAAATATTATAACTTTATCTTTGGTAGGCTTATTTTTATATATGTGATGAACATATAACCCTTACGGATTATATGTTCATCAGATTAATTGTCTTCATTGCTGTAATTGCCATAGTATTTGCCGTAATATTTACCATAATACTTGCCATAGTATTTGCCATAATAGCTGTTGCTTGAAAAATTAACTTTGTTAAGTACACAGCCTAGTATTTTGCAGCCTGCAAGTTCAAGCTGTTCTTTTGACTTTCTTGCATATCTGTAACTTATATCGCCACATCCGATTACAAGGATACCTCCGTCACAGAACTTAGATACTACTGCCGCATCAATGACACTTCCGATAGGAGGTGTATCAACGATTACTATATCAAACATCTTTCTTGATGCTTCTATCATATTCTTAAATCTGTCATTGCCGAGAAGTTCACTTGGGTTTGGTGGCACCGGACCTGCAAATATCATGTAGAAATTATCTACATCACTTACACACAGTGCATTCTCAAATGTTGTCTTTCCTGAAAGATAATGTGTAAGTCCATACTTTACTTTACCTTTCTTACCTCTTGATTTCATAACTGATTTTCTGAGATCGGCATCTATAAGAAGTGTTTTCATTCCATTCTGTGCAAATGACTGTGCAAGTTCAAATGAAACTGTACTCTTACCTTCATTAGGTGTTGTACTGGTAAGAAATATTACCTTTGTATCCTCACCAGAAAATTCTATGTTAGTTCTTAATGTCTTAAATGCTTCTTTGCTTCTATAATCAAGTATTGTCTGCTTTATTGTAAATTCCTGCATTGTTTAATCCCTTTCAACTTTTGCTCAATCATCAATAAGTTCTATTCCATCATCAAGATATTTCTTTGCTGCTTCGGATGTCTTAACTTTTCTTGATGTTGAAGAATTGTTAAGTTCAACTTTCTGCTTTATCTGATTCTTTGAATTAGAAGCATTTACTCTCTGGTTATTTGGCTTTGCTGCCGGTGATGATGCCTGTCCTGATGTACGTCTGCCTGAAGGTGCTTTTACAGTTTCTTTGTTAACACCGCTTTCTTCCTCAGTTCTGGCACTTCTTCTCTCGCTGCCTCTTCTGTCACCTTTCTTAGAAAGTTCTTCTCCTGTATTAAGAGGTATCAGGGCAAGTGTGCTAAGTCCAAGATATTTTTCAATATCTTCTGATGACTTGATTGTATCATCAAGAAGATAGCATATAACAATAATTATCGCACTAAGCACGATACCGATTGCTGCCGCAAGCACTGTGTACTTTGTAATAGATGGTGCGGCAGGTGATAATGGAAGATTGGCCTCATCAACAACATTGACAGCTTCTATATCCATAACTGACTTAATGTGGCTTGCAGATACTGTTCTTATAGCATTAGCGATTGTCTGTGCTGCCTGTGGACTTTCATCACGCACTGTTATAGAAATAATACGCGTATCTGTTGTATTGGCAACTGTAACACGGCTAAGAAGTGTTCCATATGATTCATTAAGTCCGCACTGCTTTATAACTGTCTCTAATACATAACGGCTCTTTACGAGTTCTGTGTAGTCCTTTGTAAGCTGTGAAGCAAGCTGTGTATCACTTAATGTAAGATTATTATTATTCTGCCTGTTAAGTATATAAATCTTTGTTGTCGAATCATACTTTGGTGTAACGATAAAACTGCTTACGATAAATCCTATAATGCCGCATGCAATGCCACATAAAAGGATGAGCCAGAGTCTGTGAAGTAACAGACCGAATATTTCTCCTAAGTCAATTTCGATTTCATCAGTATTTTCTTTGTTCTGCTGATTCATTTTCTGTATTTCTCCTCATTTCTTAAATATATAAATAATCGCATTTCAATGTGCTGCTTACTGTATAATTCTGTCCATTGCATTGCCATATAATATGGAGTCAACATATTTCTCATCATATTTTCTGTATAGAATATTGCTGCATTCACGTATATTGGGAACGCGGCTGCCTTCACATCTGTGTGCATCTGTTCCTATATAATCAACGAGCTGCTCTTTTAGCAGGCTGTGAACAAACTTTTTAACATTCTTTCCGCCACCGCCTGTAACACTCGAAGCATTAATCTGTATATCCGCTCCCATATTGCGGATTGTTCTTACATTTTCAATGTTGGAAGCCATGCATTCATATCTCTCAATATGTGCAACTATCGGAACACATCCCGTACTCAACACATCATCTACCGCATTGCGGATATAACTGAATCTGTCGGTTGGAAGAAATTCTGTAAGAACGTAATCTCCATAATTCATTCTGCAAAAGCTCTTATTTTCGAGATACTCATCAAATTCATTGAAAAATAAAACTTCATTTCCCTGATAAATAACTATCGGGATGTTATTTTTACTGGCTTCTGCCTGAACTGCATCTATAAGTTCGTCAACTTGTCCGGGTGTCGCATTATTATGTTCAAGCTTGTAGTGAGGTGTTGCAATAACATGTGTTATCCCCTCATCTGCAGCAATGCGAAGCATCTTCAATGTCTCGTCCATGCTTCTTGAACCATCATCAATTCCCGGAAGAATATGACAGTGCACATCGACTATGTACTCTGCCTGCTTAGTTTTTCTACTAAATATCATATCTATCCTTCTACCATTGTATTCATACACTTAAAATGTACTTAAAAACACAATACTACAAAACATAATGCACCATCTAGTAGTTTATCATCTGTATTTTTGTTAGTCAACATATTGTATGTTTTTTTGTCGAAACAGAAAACTTCCGAAAATTATATAATTCCCAGAAGTTTTATAATATAATTATTTAATTTATATAAGATTAAATACTTTGGCTCTTCTTGTTTCCTCAAGCAGCACGCTGATATCAGTATCCATGCAGATGGATTTGCCAGCTATCTCGGCGGGTGCGTATGCCTCACTCTGGTTTAAGCATATATAAGATGCCTGCGGATATGCATTTGTCATCTGCCAGAAAGGATATTTTATAATGCCTGGGGTGTTGTAACCTACACCAAGTTCCATAAACACTATTTTCAGGTTCTTGTGTCTCTGTATGAACTCATCGTAACGCTGTGCCGCCCGATGCCAGCCTTTGTCTTCTACAAATGTGCCATCAGCCCTGAGATTCATGCTCATTGGTTCACCACATCTTGGGCAGTATGGAACGAGTTCTTCAGGAACTGCCTGCTTTAATTCTACGCCTTCCGGCTTGATTAATTCACCATTTATTATCTCATAGCCCTGACTTAACACCATCTTCCTGATGATTTCTTCGTTATCGTAAGTTTCCTTATGGCAAGGCTTGCTGCACTGTAACAGTCCATAGTCTCCCTGTGTATAGAATAATCTATGCTTGTCAAATCCAGCTTTCTGGAAACAATGGTCAACATTTGTTGTCAGCACAAAGTAATCCTTGTCTTTGACTAAGTTATATATTTGATTGTAAACTGGTTTTGGTACATCTGTGTATCTATTAATATAAATGTACCGGCTCCAGTATGCCCAGTGTTCTTCCATTTTTCCTGCTCATCCGCGTCTGCCGCATATGCCTTTCCCGACAAACGTATCATCTCTTTAAATTTTGTATAGCAGAGTATCTGGACTCTGCCGTCTTCAAGCAGCTCACTGCAGAAATTCTTGCCTCTCGCAGTGTAGAAATACAGTGCGTTGTCTTCATAATGAATTGCACTTATTTATTATTTTCCTGTCCAAGTGTCAGTGCAAGAAGTGCATTCGTTCCCACACCTGTTCCTATACCGACCGCAACCATAAGCATCTGCACTGGAAATACCAGTGTAAGTGCATTAAGTGCTGCCTCGCTCCGCTGTCTCATGTTTCCAACGAAGGCACTATCCACAATATTGTAAACTGCCTGCAAAGCCATGGATAATATCATTGGTATTCCCATCTGAATCATAAGCTTATTAACCGGCATATCCTTCATTTTGTTACTTTCCGCCATAATAATCCTCCTTTTTCTGCATAAAAAAACGGGTAGCAAACTGGATTTACGCTAGTTCGCTACTCGTTCATGGTTTATTATATTTTTCTTTTTTTAAATTGTCAAATGTCAATTTTCCCTTAGTACGATATTATTTCCGTTTTTCTTTATTATCCTTGGTATTAATAATTAAATTTTACATTATTACAGTTTTATCTCATTGAATTCCTTATATCAAAATGCTAAACTTTTTAATATTCAAATATTTTCAATAAAGGAGACCAGCTAATTATGAATAATTTTATTTATGATACACCAACAAAGGTTTATTTTGGAAAAGATGAAGAATTGAAGATAGGAAAGATTATATCTGAATATCACCCATCAAAGGTTTTGATACATTTTGGCGGAGCTTCTGCAAGAAAGAGCGGATTGCTTGAACGTGTTGAGAATTGCCTGAAAGAAGAAAATATCAGCTTCGTAGAACTTGGCGGCGTGGTCGCCAACCCTGAATTGTCTCTGGTAAGAGAGGGTATCGCCATTGGTAAAAGGGAGGGCGTTGATTTTGTACTGGCAGTCGGTGGCGGTTCCGTACTGGACTCATCGAAAGCCATTGCTAATGGTCTTGCTAATCCAGATGTAGATGTGTGGGATTTCTCTCTCGGAAAAGCTGCTCCTGCAAGGACACTTCCAAAAGGTGCCATCCTCACTCTGGCTGCTGCCGGTTCTGAGATGAGTTCCTCATGTGTTATTACCAATGCAGCAACTGGTGAAAAACGAGGCTACAACAGCAGCTTCAACCGTATGAATTTTGCCATTGAGAATCCTGTTCTTACATACACAGTAAATCCTTACCAGACTGCCTGTGGTGCCGTAGATATTGCAATGCACACTATCGAGTGCTATTTCTGCCCTGGCGAAGACACTTACCTCACAGACTCAATCGCTGAGGCTGTAATTAAAAGCACAAGAAAAGCTGCTTTTGACTGCATGAAGAATCCCGATGATTACACTGCCAGAGCTAATATGATGTGGGCATCATCCCTGGCTCATAATGGTCTTACCCAGTGTGGCAGAGAATTCCAATTAGTTGTCCACCAGTTTGAACATGAATTATCCGGTATGTATCCAAAGATTGCACATGGTGCCGGTCTTGCCGCCCTATGGTGCAGCTGGGCAAGATATGTCTATAAAGCTAACATCAGCCGCTGGCTGCAGTATTCTGCAAATGTATGGAATCTCGATATTGATTACGAACACCCTGAAAAGACCATTGAAGAAGCCATTAATCTTCAGGAACAGTATTATGTTTCACTAGGCATGCCAATCGGTCTTAAAGCCCTCGGCGTTGAAGAAGCATCACTTACAAAACTGGCTCTTAACTGCTCACGAAACAAAACCCGTACTCTTACAGGCTATAAGCCTTTAGCTTATGATGACATCCTTGCAATATATCAGATGGCTTACGAGCGTGGATAATGTATGAAGCAATACCCAATCAATCAGAAAAAGCAGAGGCACCCATACAAACATTTTACCCGGATGAAACCGCTTTGGTCGCATCCGGGTAAATTTATCACCTTGTAAATTTACTATCTTATAAATTCTTCACCTGAAAATCCGTCTTGCAAAATTATACAATCCATGCTGTCAGACAGCAGCCTCATGGCCTCCCGGCATTTCGTAGTACATGTACTAGACATTATATTTGTCAAATAGCTGCTTGAATTCCCTTACTCCATCAATGTATGGGTCTTCTGTGCCAACCTGATATAACAGCAGTTTACAAATGACAATCCTTCCTCTGAATCGTATTTAGCCGATGTTAATACTGTCGGGCTCACCACTATCATGTCTGGTGTGTTGTAGTCATAATGTGCATTCTGTACAATATACTTAGCACCCATGCCTCCCCTCAATCTCACCTGTATACCCGTCAGGCACAGCATAATTCGTATCTGCATATGCATCATATTCTTTGGTATCAGCGTCTGGATTCACCTGCTGGCTTGACTGCTCATACTTGTATCCGCTTGTTGTATTTTCTTCAGAATCTGCTTTTTATACAAAAGCATTCGAAATATACCTATAAATTATTATAAATTCATCATTTTATAGGTAATCGCCAGCTACAGACGCTATTTTCATAATGAAGTAATGTTCTGTACGCCCACAATACCGTAAAATGTCTCTCTATGACTCTTGCATACCCTTAATCCAATATCTCCCTGTATATTTCCAGGTCTTCATCCTTGAATACATTGAATATTACTTTCATCTGGCTGTCAGTGTCTTCATAATATTTCTTTACTGTCTGGGTTGCAATTCTGGCAGCCTCCTGCTGTGGAAAACGGAATACTCCTGTTGATAAGCAGCAGAACGCTATAGAAGTCACGCCAGTTTGGTCAGCCAGTTTAAGGCATTCCTCGTAACAGCTTGCCAGCAATTCTTCATCTTCTCTGGTAACTTCCCACTGTATTATTGGGCCTACTGTGTGAAGTATGTATTTTGCTGGCAGGTTATATGCTGATGTAATCTTGGCCTTGCCTGTCTCTTCTTCATGTCCCTGCTTCTGCATAATTTCATACATTTTAAGACGGAGCTCAACTCCGGCATAAGTGTGAATAAAGTTGTCAATACATGCATGCATCGGGGCAAAACAGCCGAGCATCTGGGAATTACAGGCATTTACTATGGCATCACATTTTAATGTGGTGATATCTCCCTGCCAGATGTACATTCTTTCATCCGATGAAACCGGCTTTAAATCTGCAATATCTGTAATGCCGCGTTCTGCATTTCTTTCCTTAAGATATTCATCCTGAACCTTAAGAAATTCCTCACTTGCCGGTTTTGGCATCCTGACATTCATAAGTGAACGAAGGAGATTCTCCTGCCCCTCTTTGTCAGACGGCATTTTCTGCCTGAATATTTTTCTTTCTTCTTTTAACAGGTATTCAATCAAATATTCTCTTCTCTCACTCTGTGTCATATAAGTCTCCTGAACTTTTATTTATTGTTGTAATATTCATTGTTACACCACCTGTACCTCCTATAACCCGTCTGTATCCAGTTCAACTATCATCTTTCCAATCTTTTTTTCTTTTAAAAGATAGCACATATAAATTGGAAGATATGTTATATTACCATCTGTTTCGACATTTTCGACTGAAAACACATATGCTTTATTAAGGTGATAATCCGTTATATTCATAAAATTATCCAGTGCTTTATGTGACTTATATGCTTTCCCTGATTTAACCTCTATAGGAATTACTTTACCACTCATTTCTATTGCAAAATCCATCTCTCCGATATTCTTCTTTTTGCAGAAATACGGTTCGAAACCATTAGCTGTCAGTTGCTGGGCAACTGCATTTTCAAAATGTGCACCATTATTTACTTCTGCATTCTTATTGATTAGTTCTATCTTGGTTTCTGCTGGATATGCACTGGTAAGAAGTCCAATATCACTTGAAAAAAGCCTGAATACATTACTGCTTTTACTTGTCATAAGCGGAATAACAGGTGCATCAACATTATAAACCGGCAAAACTACTCCTGCGTCTTTCAGCCACAAAAAACTGTTTTCATACCTGTCAAATTTCAATTCCTTATCTAACATGGTGAAAATGAATCTTTTATTCTGCTTATTTAATTCAGCTGGGATAATATCGTATATAGATTTCAGTTTTAGCTTTTTATCTTCCTGCTCATATTGTGAAAAATCTTCTTTATAAAGCGTTGTTATATCCCGTTGTATCTTATCCACCTCGCGAATATCCTTTGTTGCAATGTAAGTTTTTACAGCATCTGGCATTCCACCGACTATAAGATATACGAAGAACATTGATAAAAGCTTCTGATGTATAAATTCATCCACCGGACTGTTTGTTTCATATTTTTCTTTTAGCATATCAAGAGTAGCGGCAGATACATTATTTGCTACCATAAATTCCTCAAAATCCATTGGATACATTCTTAAAATTGTTAAATATCCTACAGGTGCTGAAGCTATTCCTTTAAGTTCTATTCCCAACAATGAGCCGCTCATTGCATACTTAAAACTCCCCTCATCTACAAGGAATTTTATTTTAGTTACTATTTCAGGACATTTCTGAATTTCATCAAAAAAAACAACTGTCTTATGTGGCTTACAGTTTTCTGGCATAATAAGTTTTAATTTTAGCAGAAAATCCTCTGCACTCATCTCTGCATTCAAATACTCAATCATATCTGGCTGGTCAATAAAATTCACTTCGAACTTAGTGTAGCCACTCTTTTTAATTTCTTCTCTTATAAGCCAGGTTTTACCTATCTGTCTTGCACCAGTGACTAATAATGCCTTGTTGGAATTATTAATCCAATCTGCTATAAATGCTGAATCTTTTCTATACATAATACATACCTCCTAATATACAATACACCATTTGCCCCGTTTTTTCAATTGTATATTGGATATTTTGCCCCGTTTTTTGTGATTATATTTTGATATTCTGCACCGCTTTTAAAGTTTCCAGATTAGTTATCAATGCATAGATTACTCTTCCATATATCCGCTATAACAGCTTCCCGTTCATCCACACTAATGATATTACGGAAACTTCTTTAAGTGCAAAACCAAGCCAGTCCTGTGCTTCTTCTTCCGTCCAGTGCATAAATACACCATAGATGAAAATAGTATATCTACCCAGTCACTGCAATTAAATAGTTACATCAAAATTTTCACAAAAAATTTTCATTCAAAAAGGACAGCCTCTCACGGACTGCCCTTAACATGATTATTTTATTTTTCTATACACATAGTGACATCATTCTTTACATCTGCCAGCGTCATCTGTGCAAGCTTATCTTCCATTGCCTTCTGAACCTGTAACAGCCTGTCATCAAGCACACGGTGAATATTCTTTCCTACAGGACATTGCTGGTTAGGATTCTCATGAAAATGAAACAGCTGCTCATCTGGTGCACATTCCACAGCCTTATATATATCCAGAAATGTTATCTCGTCAAGCGGTCTTGTTATTGTTACACCACCTGTACCTCTTGAGACTTCAATAATCCCCGCAGCTTTTAACTGCTGCAGCAGCTTTCTTATGATAACAGGATTCGTTCCTATACTTGCCGCCATGAAATCACTTGTCATCTTCTGGTCTGAAAATGCATCTATACATGCAAACATATGAATTGCCATTGTAAATCTGCTTGAAATCTGCATTATCTTATACCTCCATAATTCTTTCTACAGTAGCATGATAGCAAACAAATGTTGTAATTACAACGGTTACAGTCGTTCATAGGAAAAGTCCACTATAGCAGGAATTCTCTAAAAAATATTTATTTTCTCATTTATCATTCATCAAAGATGCTTACGATTTCTCCATCAAGGATTCTGTTCATATTCTTAACTGCACAGAAGTTACCACACATTGAACATGTATCTTCCTTTTCAGGCTTTGCTGATTCTCTGTATCTTCTTGCCTTCTCAGGATCAATAGCAACGTCAAACATCGCCTCCCAGTCAAGCTTCTTTCTTGCAAGGCTCATCTTGTAATCCCATTCATCCGCACCTGGAACACCCTTTGCTATATCAGCCGCATGTGCAGCAATTCTTGAAGCAATAATTCCTTCCTTAACATCTTCAAGGTCCGGAAGACGAAGATGTTCTGCAGGTGTTACATAGCAGAGGAATGAAGCACCATAAGTTGCAGCAATTGCACCACCGATTGCTGCTGTTATATGATCATATCCCGGAGCTACATCTGTAACGAGAGGTCCCAATACATAGAAAGGAGCTCCCTTGCAGATTGTCTGCTGGATTTCCATATTTGCCTTAATCTGGTTAAGTGGCATATGTCCCGGACCTTCGACCATTACCTGTACATCTTTTTCCCATGCTCTCTTTGTGAGTTCACCAAGTGTTACAAGTTCCTCAATCTGTGATATGTCAGAAGCATCTGCTATACATCCCGGACGGCACGCATCACCTAAGCTCATTGTGACATCATACTTTCTGCAGATATCAAGAATCAAGTCATAATGTTCATAGAACGGATTTTCATTTCCTGTCATTTCCATCCATGCAAATATTATAGAACCGCCTCTTGAAACAATATTTGTAAGACGTTTTGCATCCTTAAATCTTTTTGCTGTAGCCTTATTGATTCCGCAGTGGATTGTCATAAAGTCCACGCCATCTTTTGCATGCATCTCAACGATGTCAAGCCATTCCTGTGTTGTAATATCCTTTAATGCTTTGTGATAATATACAACAGCATCATAGATAGGAACTGTTCCTATTATTGCAGGACATTCAGATGTAAGCTTTCTTCTAAACTTCTGTGTGTCGCCAAATGAGCTGAGATCCATAATTGCTTCCGCTCCCATAGCAACTGCATTATTAACTTTTTCAAGCTCCATATTCAAATCAACGCAATCTCTTGATGTTCCAAGATTTACATTGATTTTTGTACGGAGCTTTGAACCTATACCGTTAGGGCTTAAGCACTTATGATTCTTGTTTGCAGGAATTATAACCTGACCTTTAGCCATAAGTGACATAAGCTCCTTAACGTCAATATTTTCTTTTTCGGCAACTACTTTCATTTCTTCTGTTACAATGCCCTGACGTGCTGCGTCCATCTGTGTTGTGTAACTCATGCTTTAATCTCCTTTATTGTTAAATTCAAGATACTCATAATACCGCAACGCAGTAGGCAAAAACACTGCATGAAATGTAATAAATAATCGAAAAAATTATTTATACAAATCCATATAATAAGTTTCCTACGACGGCATTATCCGTATCAGGTTTTCGGGTCGGAATCATGTTCCCTCTCAGCTGTCGAACTTTAGCTCCCCGTTTTATTTTTTGTTTTATATAGAAATCTTTAAAGATTACCTAACTAAAAATTCTTGAATACGTCTGTCTGTGCTTTTAATTCACCGACTGTATTCCTGCTTTCTGACATCTCTTTATCTATGCTGTTCATCTGCTCAACAAGCTGAGATGTACTTACCGCTGACGACGTTACAGCATTAGCACTCTGCTCTACACCGCTTGAAATTCCTTCAATTGACTCAACTGTATTTTTCATAAGCTCTTTAAGTTTTTCTGTCTTTTCTGCGAATTCCTGCATTGTCTCGCTTATGTAACATGCATCTTCATTATATTGTGCACCTGCTTGTACGAATGAATCGTAATCTGCAAATATTGTCTCTTCTATGTAATTGATAATTTTATTAGAATTATCAATAAGCTGGTATACAGCACTTGTTACATGCTCATTTATTGCCTGAATGTTATTAGCTGTATCCCTGCTTGAATCTGCAAGCTGTCTTATCTCATCAGCTACAACCGCAAAGCCTTTACCGGCTTCACCGGCTCTTGCAGCCTCGATTGAAGCATTAAGTGCCAAAAGATTAGTCTGGCTTGAAATATTAAGGATTTCGCCTGTAAGTTCATTTACACGCTCAACACTCTTGCTGTCTTCAATTGCTTTTTTAAGTGTTCCTACAATATTACCAACCATCTCATCAGTTGTACGTTTATTTTCATCAGCTGACTTTGCAAGCGAATCCGCACGTTCACGCATATCCTGTGAATAATTGTTAATCTGCTCTGTCTTATCAGCTATATCAACAACATTCTTTCCAACCGACTCTGTGTTATCGTTCACTGTCTGTATTGTCGCCGCAATTTCCTGCATTGTTGCAGAAAGCTCTTCCATAGCAGATGATACATCCTGTGCATTATCATTAGATACTGTAACATTCTCACCTACAGAATTAATCATATTATCAAGATTCTTAGAACCTTCTACAATCTTTCCGATTGTATTCTGGAGTATATCAAGGAACTGGTTGATTCCCTGTGCAAGCTGTCCAATTTCATCTGATGACTTAACATTAACTCTCTTAGTAAGATCGCCATTATTGTCATTGATAAGTGTGCTTATTTCTTTAAGCTCTTTATTAGTTTTTACTATTGGATTTACAACTTTTCTTGTACTTACCAAGAATGCCACAATGAGTGCACCAATTGCAACTACAAGACAGACACCGCCCGTAGTCTTTGCAAATGCCGATAACGCATGCATCTGTCTCATTGCATGATCCGCTGCCTCAACTTCACTATTGGTCATATTATCAAGTGCTGATTCAAGACTGTTACATACATCAACAAGATTATTATTGGCTAGTTTTGACGCATTGACTGTCTGATTAGTATCTACATATTTCTCAAGTACCGCAAACTGTGTAAGAAACTGGGAATAATAATTCTTATATGATGAATATGCAGTCTCTTCATTTTCATCAAGCGTCTGCTCATAATCTTTCATATATCCGTCTATCTCTGACTTTAAACTTTCTATATTATCTTTAACACTCTTTTTGGCTGCATCTCCTTCAGCAACTATGTAGCTGTATGCTGATCTTGTAAGCTTCTGTGTACTCTCTGACAGATAACCTACATTTTCAATGGTTACAAGATAATTATTTGCTATATCATTGCCTTTTTTACTGATGCTGTCTGCATTCATAATACTAAGAATACTTGTTGCAACAGCTATAACCGCAAGCAGAAGAACCGGTATCATAATTTTATTTTTTACTGAATTCATAATCTATGTCCCTTTCTTTCACATTTTTAGTTAATAATATAACAATTTATTTTTTTTCACAACTAAAAAATTGCTTTCTGGTACTTATTTTACAGATGAAGTACTCTTTCTTTGATTTCCTGAGTACGCCCCTGATTCCAGAACTGTGTTCCGATATAGCCGCATGTTCTTCTTGCAACATTCATCTTGTCCTGGTCACGGTTACCACAGTTAGGGCATTCCCATACAAGTTTTCCGTCATCATCTGTTATAATCTGTATCTGTCCGTTATAACCGCATACCTGGCAATAGTCGCTCTTTGTATTAAGTTCAGCATACATGATGTTGTCATAAATGTATTGCATGACAGAAATTACAGCAGGAATGTTATTTTCCATATCCGGTACTTCAACATAACTTATGGCACCGCCTGGTGAAAGTTCCTGGAACTGGCTTTCAAATTTCAATTTATCAAACGCACTGATATTTTCTGTTACATGAACATGATAACTGTTAGTGATATAATTCTTGTCGGTAACACCCGGAATCTTACCAAATCTCTTCTGAAGTGCCTTGGCAAATTTATATGTTGTTGACTCAAGTGGTGTTCCATAAAGGCTGAAATCAATATTGGTCTCTTCAGCCCACTTTTTGCATGTATCTGTCAGATAATGCATAACTTCAAGTGCGAATTCTGTTCCTCCCGGCTGTGTATGCGAAACACCTTTCATGTATCTTGTACATTCACAAAGTCCTGCATATCCGAGTGAAATTGTTGAATATCCACCATAAAGAAGTTTATCAATTGTCTCGCCTTTTTTAAGACGTGCAAGTGCACCATTCTGCCAAAGAATCGGTGCAACATCTGACGGAGTACCCTTTAAGCGGTAATGTCTGCACATAAGGGCACGTTTACACAAATCAAGTCTCTCATCAAGAATTTTCCAGAATTTATCCACATCTTTTCCTGACGAACATGCAACATCAACAAGATTCAATGTTACAACACCCTGATTGAATCTTCCGTAGAATTTAGGCTTATCATTCTCATCTTTGTATACAGTAAGGAATGAACGGCAGCCCATGCATGGATAACAGTTACCATCTTTTAACTTCTTCATAATTTTCTCTGAAATATAGTCAGGAACCATACGTTTTGCAGTACACTGTGCTGCGAGTTTTGTAAGCTCCCAATATTTTGAACCTTCTCTTATATTGTCTTCCTCAAGAACATATATAAGCTTCGGGAATGCCGGTGTTATCCATACACCTTTTTCATTTTTAACGCCCTGGATACGCTGTTTTAACACTTCTTCCGTGACGAGTGCAAGGTCATCTCTTGTTCTTCCTTCCGGCACTTCATCAAGATACATAAATACAGTTACAAATGGAGCCTGTCCGTTTGTTGTCATAAGTGTTATGACCTGATACTGAATCATCTGGACACCATTTTTAATCTCATCACGCACACGCATTTCTGCAACTTCACGTACTTTTTCTTCTGTATAATCGATTCCTGCCTTTTCAAATTCTTCACGCACTTTTCTGATAAACTTTTCACGGCTTATCTGTACAAATGGTGCAAGATGTGCAAGGCTTATGCTCTGTCCGCCATACTGTGAACTTGCAATCTGGGCAATTGCCTGTGTGGCAATATTACATGCAGTAGAAAAACTATGTGGCTTTTCAAGCATTGTCTCGCTGATTACTGTTCCATTCTGAAGCATATCTTCAAGGTTGACAAGACAGCAGTTGTGCATATGCTGTGCAAAATAATCTGCATCATGGAAATGAATAAGTCCCTGCTCATGTGCATCTACTATATCCTGTGGAAGAAGAAGTCTCTTTGTTATATCCTTGCTGACTTCACCTGCCATATAATCACGCTGGACACTGTTGACTGTAGGATTCTTGTTTGAATTTTCCTGTTTTACTTCTTCATTATTGCACTCAAGAAGACTTAAAATCTGCTCATCTGTTGAATTGGACTTTCTTACAAGGGCTCTCTTATAGCGGTATGTTATATACTTTCTCGCCACTGCAAATGCACGAAGGTTCATTATCTGGTTCTCAACCAGATCCTGAATCTCTTCAACACTCAATGAGCGGTTCATCTCCTGACATATGTCTTCAACATTTTTGCTTATCATCTCAATCTGTTCATCTGATAATCTTTCGCTGTGTACCACTTCATTATTGGCTTTTGAGACTGCCGCCATTATCTTATCAATATCAAATGTAACTTCTGTTCCGCTTCTTTTAATAATTTTCATACTTTCCCCATTCCTTACTATCAAGCTAAATCTTATACTATCTAAAATTTTGCCGCAATAATTGTAATTGCAGCAAAATGACCTTGTTCAATCTTATCTCGTGAACAAGGTCAATTATACAATATATAGGGTATACAGTCAACAATACTATCAATATATAGCACAGTCATCTGTCCCAATATCATTTAATGCCATAGAGCTTAATACAGCTGCAAATATTCTCGCACAGTCAATCTCATAATTAGCCCACTGGGAAGCCTCCCTGCATTTATTAAATGTAACAAGCCCCTTTATATTTCTCTTATCTCCGATATAACACTGTATCGTGGATGCAATTCTTTCTGCCTTCATGCGTCCGCAAAAATCAGGTGTTATATCTGAAAATGTATCAGCAAAACCTATCTGCAGGAATCTTTCATTCTCGCCCATAAGTTCCTGAAATTCTTCTGAAAATACATACATTGCATCTTGTGCTTCCGGAATATCCGAACCAAATGAATATACCTTTTTCATTCCTTCACCATAGTAAATATTAATATTATCTATTCCGAATGTATCTTTCATATGTCTCATGGCATCAAGGACTGCTTTACGGCTGTCAGTCACTGCACTTTCCATAAACGAAGCGATATTTTTTAATTCTCTTATCTCTCTTGGATTATTCATTGCATTAAGCTGGCTCTTGTTAAGCATAGCCTCATATGACGCTCTGTGCATCTCATCCCTAAAAAATACATATCTGTCTCTACCCTTTTCTTTTGCTATATAAAGACAGCAGTCAGCTTTTTTGAATAAACTTTCATAGTCTCTGCCGTTGACAGGGAATATAGACGCACCGATGGAACATGTAATGGAAAGATTCTCAAAATCTTCTGCAAATTCCCACTTAATCTGCGTTCTTATTGCTCTGAGCATTCCGCGGAGCACCTGGTCATCATCAAGTCCATTAAATACAATCATAAATTCATCGCCGCCGATTCTGCCTATCACACCATCCTCGCCAACAATCTCCTTTAATCTGCCACCAACTCTTGCAAGCACTTTATCACCATAAAGATGACCAAATGTATCATTGACCGATTTAAAGTGGTCAACATCAAGAATTGCTATTACAATCCTCTTCTCTTTTTCTTCAGCCAGCCTCTTCTTTGCATATTCTGTGATTGTCTTTTTATTATATACACCTGTAAGTGAATCGTACTGGAGTTCGTTCATTATCTCCATAGCAGTGCTGGCATGTCCGACCGACTCATCTGATACAACTCTTCCAACTATAATTTTATTGCCGCTGCTCTCATTATGTACAGTTCCAATGAATCTGACAGCTTCAAATATATCACTCTGCGTTCTTATTGCACAATTCATCTTTATCGAAAAACTGTCAGCATATGTTTTCATATTAAGCACAAGTGTATCGAGCATAGCTTTCTCATCATATTTTACATAACCCTTTGAAAGCATTTCCCTCTTCCACTGGTCTATATCCATATCATAAAGAATAATCCTGTTAAATCTGTCATACTTGAACATCTTAAACATATTAGTCTCTTTGTCATATATAAATGCAAATTCATCAGTGAGACTCATAAGAAGCCTTACTCTTGAAAGGCTGTCCATTGCGGTTTCATAATCACCAACAGATTCATCTATATCAATTATCTCAACACCTATATTGCGTCTGTTCTCAATCATACCTTTTTCTGTATGGATTCTCATAATATTGTAACGCCACTCATTATTTTTCTTTTTCAGGCGGAAAACTTCTTCACCCCCCGTAAAAGACTTATCTTCAACAAACTTCTTAAATGATTCAACATCATCCGGATGAATATAATCCGTAATCTTAAAGCTTCTCAGTGCTTCACTCCCAAGATAACTTGTAAATCTTTTGTTAGAGACAAAAATATTATATTTATCATCAAATGATGCCAGTCTCCTTTCAAGCCTGCTGCCCTCATGATTTTCGACACTAATGTCAAAATCTCCACTTTGATTATCAGCCATGACAATATTCCCTTCCTGATTGTAAAATTTCGACGGTGTGCTGCCGTCATCCCGCACAATTACAGTTTTTATTATATGATTTTAGTCCTGTCTTTGCAAGTTTATTTATACAATTTAAACAAATTCCACAAAATATGACATAATTTTTTGGGTATATTCACACATTAATATATTAACTTTTGCAATCTGGGGCTTTGGTACCAATACACTATATTGTATTTGTTTTTTAACTGCCTTATGTTATAATACAACATGTTGTTGGTCTTACACTATTTATGATTTGACCAGAGCGTGAATTTATCATTATTATGAGGAGGTTTTTACATGGAACGCGTGAAAATGAGCAAAGTAGAGGTATCACACGGAAACACGGCAAAGAAGTTTCCAGTATACGAAATTTATCTTGATGGGGTTATTGTTACAAAGGTATCTGATGAATCAGATGCAATGGAGATGGTTTCACGCTGGCAGGAAATTTACAAATAAAGCAAAGCAGGTATTTAAGTCTTATGGAATTGTTTCCCGGCAAACTTAAATACCTGCTTATTTTTTTCTTGATTAACATTAAAATCATGCTTTTTCCGGAATTTCTTTAAGAAGCTTCGCAACATCTTCTTTGCTTCCTATTATCTTTACATGGTCTGCTTTCTGTAAGGCATAGTCAACCTTAGGCATGACCATGACATTGCCGTCACTCTGTATAATCGCAATAACATTTACATTATATACAGCACGCACATCTATCTCTTTGAGGCTTTTTCCAACCCATGACGGAACTATAGGAATTTCATATATTGAATACTCATCTGAAATCGATATGTAGTCATATACATTATGTGCCGTACAACGCTCCGCAAGATTAACAGCAACATCCCTGTCAGGATAGATAACCTCATCTGCACCGTTTTTTAATAAAAACTTTGCCTGAATATCGCGACATGCCATGCTTATGACATATTTTGCACCCATCTCCTTTACAAGGCTTGTCACTTCAAGGCTGCTCTGGAAATCCTGTGCAATGCAAACTATAACAAGGTCAAAATTTGCAAGACCTACTGACTTTAAAACATCAGGATTGGTACAGTCACCGACTCTCGCTGTCGTAACAAGCGGAAACATGTCTCTTATGCTGTCCTCTTCCTTATCTACAACCATAACTTTATTATCTAACTCTATAAGTCTGTTCACAAGGTGATGCCCAAATCTTCCAACACCTATAACAAGTATTGATTTCACTTTACGCCTCCAAAATAATAATATCTTTTACAAATATATCATAACATACATTTCACAATCTATAACATCTTCTTTTTGTGAAGTATCCAAAGTGTTATAACACATATAATTACAATTATGCCACATACTATCTCAAATCCGAATGGCACTTTCGCAAACGGAACCCATCTCTCATCAAGATTCATGCCATATATTCCCGATATAATTGTGGGAATTGTTGTTACAAGTGTTATAGATGTAAGATATTTCATTACTGTATTCAGTCTGTTATCCATAACCGATGCAAGAAGTTCTCTTGTACCGTCAATAATATCCCTGTAAATAGTTGTCATCTCGATAGCCTGCTGGAATTCGACCATTGCATCTTCAAGAAGTTCCATATCTTCAGGATATTGCTCTATTCTTTTATATCTTCTCAATCTTTCAAGGACTATGCTGTTAGACCGTAATGATGTTGCAAAGTATACAAGAGTTGATTCAAGTTCGTGAAGTTCTATTATATCGCCGTCTTTTGTATTTTCACCGGCACGCTCTTCTATCTCGATTCTTTTCTTGTCTATTCCTCTAAGATATGCCTGATACATGGTCGCAGAACGCAGTAGAATCTGATATATGAAACGCATCTTCTTCTTTGTGCTGAAATCCTTCATTTTATTTAATATAAAATAGTCAACAACAGGCGTATTCTCACGACATACTGTTATAATCGCATTCTGCTTCAGGATTATGCCAAGCGGTATTGTTGTATACATCTTTTTCTCATGTCTTACTTCCGGAGAAGGAATATCAACAAGAATCAAAGTGTAACCATCTTCAAGACTGATACGTGAACTTTCTTCATCATCCATTGCAGTCGCAAGATCATCAAGTTCTATTTCATATTGCTCTGCTACTCTTGACAATTCGTTACTCGTCGGGTCAACCATCTGGACCCATACGCCGTCACGAAAATCAGTAAGTTTATTTAAAACACGCTCATCAGTCCTGTAAATATTAAGCATACAATCTATTCTCCCGCTTTTTTGTCATCACAGTCATTGCCATGATGCATGGTACAGGCTGAGCAATTGCCATCACATCCGCCGTTACCGCCAATTTTTTTATTTCTCATATAAGTGACTGCAACATAGATTCCTATAACGATTACAAGAAGGATTGCACCACTTATTATATTTGACATACCAGCCATGATTTCTCCTTTTCAGACATTTATTAAATCTTTATCATGCAGTAAAATTATTTATATTAACTTTAACACTAAATGCACTAAAAATGCAACACTCCATGCAATTAAACATTGAATTGCCGCAACCATAAACGCTGCTTTTTTTGTGCCCATCTCTCTTCTTACTGAAGCAATAGCTGCAACACATGGTGTGTAGAGCAATGTAAACACAAGAAATACAAGTGCTGTCTTTGTTGAAAACATTGTTCCAAGAAGTGCTGTATCTCCTCCAAGAAGCACTGTAAGAGTGCTGACAACGCTCTCTTTAGCTGTAAATCCCGTAATAAGTGCTGTAGAAATTCTCCAGTCATTAAATCCGAGCGGTGCGAAAACAGGTGCAATTAATCCGCCAATAAGTGCAAGAAGGCTGTCTTTTGAATCTGTCACAACATTAAGCCTTACATCAAATGTCTGTAAGAACCATATAACAATAGTTGCAAGGAATATTATTGTAAATGCTTTTGTTATAAAATCTTTTGCTTTTTCCCATATAAGCTGCATTACGCTTTTAGGGCTGGGAAGCCTGTAATTTGGAAGTTCCATTACAAAAGGAACCGGCTCACCTTTAAATGCTGTTTTTTTCAAAACAAGTGCATACAGGATACCTGTAATTATTCCCATAAAATACAATCCAATCATAACAAGCACTTTATATTTTGGAAAAAATGCGTATGTAAACAATGCATATATCGGAAGCTTTGCCGAACAGCTCATAAACGGAGTGAGAAGAATAGTCATCTTTCTATCACGTTCTGATGCAAGTGTTCTTGTTGACATTATCGCAGGAACCGAACAGCCGAAGCCTATAAGCATAGGAACAAAACTTCTGCCTGAGAGACCTATTTTTCTAAGCAGCTTGTCCATAACGAATGCAATTCTCGCCATATATCCGCTGTCTTCAAGAATTGACAAAAAGAAGAACAACACAACTATTACAGGCAGGAATGACAGAACACTTCCCACACCTGCAAATATACCATCAATCACAAGTGAATGTACTACCGGATTGATTCCAAATGCTGTAAGTCCGGCATCACATACGCCTGTGAACCAGTCGATTGCCATGCTTAGCAGATCTGAAAGTCCGGCACCTATAACGCCGAATGTAAGCCAGAAAACAAGTGCCATAATTCCTGCAAAAGCCGGAAGTGCAGTATACTTTCCTGTAAGAAAACGGTCAATTTTTACACTTCTTGCATGTGCCTTGCTCTCCACAGGCTTTACAACTGTACTTGAGCAGACTTTCTCTATAAAGTTAAAACGCATATCAGCAAGTGCAGCCTCACGGTCTTTGCCACACTCATTTTCCATCTCCGAAATGATATGCTCCAGAAGTTCTTTTTCATTTTCATCAAGTGCGAGCTGGGTCATTATCAGCTTATCGCCTTCCATAAGCTTTGTGGCTGCGAATCTTACAGGAATTTTTGCCTTTGCAGCATGGTCTTCTATAAGATGTACCACTGCATGTATTCCACGATGTACAGCTGCAAGACCATTTTCTGCATTAGCATCACAAAAATCAAGCCTTCCGGGACATTCATCATATCTTGCAACATGTACAGCATGCTCTATAAGCTCGTTTATACCCTCATTTTTTGCTGCTGAAATCGGTACAACCGGAATCCCAAGCGTATTTTCAAGTTCATTAATTCTTATTGTTCCACCATTTTCTCTTACTTCATCCATCATATTAAGTGCAAGCACCATAGGAATATCCATCTCTATAAGCTGCATTGTCAGATAAAGATTTCTCTCTATATTAGTTGCATCAACAATGTTGATAATTCCACGAGGATGATTTTTCAAAAGAAAATCTCTTGTAACAATCTCTTCACTCGTATAAGGTGAAAGCGAATAAATACCCGGTAAATCTGTAACAGAAGCCTCCGGATGATTTCTTATCGTTCCATCTTTTCTGTCAACTGTAACACCCGGGAAATTGCCTACGTGCTGGTTGGAACCTGTAAGCTGGTTGAAAAGTGTCGTTTTTCCGCAATTCTGGTTGCCGATAAGCCCGAATGTAAGAGGCTCTCCCTCTTTTAGTTCATCGCCCGACTTTCTTACATGATATATTCCCATCTCGCCTACCTGCGGATGTGGAATATCCTTCTCATGCTTATGCTGTCTCTCAACATAATCACTGTCATGTATATCCTGTATCTCAATTCTTGCTGCATCAGCTTTTCTTAACGTAAGCTCATATCCTCTTATTCTTAACTCGACAGGGTCACCCATAGGTGCAACCTTCATAAGAGTGACTTCCGTTCCCGGTATAAGCCCCATATCAAGAAAATGGCGTCGTAATGCTCCTTCTCCGCCAACGCTCTGTATAACTGCGTCCTTGCCAACCTGAAGTTCATCTAATGTCATGCTTTTTCTCCAAATCATTAATTTTTATTTGAGAATAAATTATTGAAAATTTTTCTCATTAGTTATTTGGATTTATTATTAATCATCTTCCTCGCTTTGTCAAACTCTCCTGTCAATGATTTTAACATTCTTCTAAGCATAATCTTTGTTTCTCTGTCAAGTGAGCTATACATCTTTAATGCGGAACCTGCAAAATTGAACCTGTCTGCTGACAAATCAGACAGATTAACTGCACCGCTCGACGTTATAATTGCAAAAAGCGTCTCTACAAATTCACTTCTCTGCGTACGTGAAAGCCCATTAATCCAGTTACTCAACGCTTCATTAAGCATTCTGCTCGTCCTGTCAACACTCTTCACTGTCTCAAATCTGTTACCACATACCTGCCACGACATTGCATCATGCTGCATTATTCCTGTCTGGGAACTTTTTACTATCATATACTTCTCTTCATGTTCCAAAAGCATGCCAACCACAGAATGTTCAGGTACTATTGTCTTAATCTTTGGTAACATCTGCCTGTATTCTTCACTCTCTATCATTTCACGGTCAAAACCCGGTCCGTCATTATTGTATACAGCTATAATTCTTCTTTTCAGTGACGGCTTTGCTTTCACTGCTGCATATATCGCAAGATTTCCACCTTTTGAATGACCTCCGAGTCTTATTTTGCGTCTTGAATACTTTATCGTCTCATTGACATATTCCGCTGCTTCAAGCTGTGACGGTATAGGCCGGATGAAACTCATGTTAAAATCTTCTTTCCATCCGATAAGCGAATCATCTGTTCCCATAAACGAAACATATATCGAGCCGTCTCCGGGTTCTGCCGTAAACGCACCGAACTGTACCTGTTTTTCCTCATTATTGTGAAGTGCATAATTGCCAAGCAGCATATCTGCATATCTTTTTGTATGTGCCATTTTTTTCATAAAAAACGGAGCATACCATATAAATGATTTCACAAGTTTTAATTCTTCTTCATCATGCAGTTCAAAAAAATCATCACATGCCTGTTTAAGTGTTATTTTTTCACCGCTGCCAGCAGCCGGAATTATGTCTTTAAAATCAACATATGCAAGCTCTGCAAGAATCAGGTTATCAACAAGATTGAATTCATCCTGCTCAAAAGTCAAATCACCACGCCATAAAAGATAGTCCTCAATATTAGCCATATGTCCCTCCTCCCTGTTATGCGGGCATCCGCCAAATTTCCATGCAATCACATCCTTTGGCACGTTGCCCGTATTAAAACAAAAAAGAAGCCAGCATTCAACTGACTTCTTAAAACAAGAGCGCGAGACGGGGATCGAACCCGCGACCCCCTCCTTGGCAAGGAGGTGCTCCACCACTGAGCCACTCGCGCATATATTCACTTGCGTTCTTTTCTCTAATAACGAACGCAAGTGTTATTCTACATGCTTTTACTTAACTTGTCAATAGAATTTTTGAATTTTTTTATATTTTTTTAAAATCTTCAATCAGGCTACCAAATACATTCAATGCATCCTGTATAACATCCGGCTTTGACATGTCAATTTTACAAAGTGAAAGAAGCTCAATCGGATGCATGCTGCTTCCTCCTTTAAGAAATTCCCTGTAACCATGAAGAACTTCTTTATCACCATTTATAATCTTTGTAGCTATGGCAACTGCTGCCGAAAATCCTGTTGCATACTGATATACATAAAATGGCGTATAAAAATGAGGTATTCTGGCCCACTCATATGCAATCTCTTCATCTATAACCATATCTTTGCCGAAATATTTTTCATTAAGTTTTTTATATGTGCCACAGAGCGATTCTGCATTGAGAACTTCTCCATCCTGTGCCATGCGGTGTGTAATCATCTCAAACTCTGCAAACATTGTCTGTCTGAAAAGTGTACCTTTAAACTGTTCAAGATAATGTCCGTAAAGATACTTTTTCTCCTCATCCGACCGGCTGTGTTTCAAAAGATAATCTATAAGTATTACCTCATTGCATGTCGATGCAACTTCCGCAACAAATATCTTATATCCTGCATAAGTATATGGCTGTGTCTCATTTGAATAATACGTATGCATTGCATGGCCTGTCTCATGGATAAGTGTAAATATGTCATTGAGCGTCTCTGTATAATTGAGAAATATATAAGGATGTGTTCCATATGCTCCCCACGAAAATGCACCGCTTCTCTTGCCGTCATTTTCGTATACATCTACCCATCCGCTCTCATATCCTTTTTTTACCTGTGAAACATAATCATCACCGAGTATTTTAAGTGCATCAAGAACAGTCTCTTTTGCATTTTCATATGAAACTTTTACCGTATAATCAGATATGAGCGGTGCGTATATATCATAAAAATGAAGCTCATCGACACCAAGTGTCTTTTTTCTTAATGATACATAATCATGCATTTTATCAAGATTATTATTGACTGTATCTATAAGATTGGTATACACACTCTCCGGTATAAATGAACCTGACAGATACATCTGAAGTGTAGACTCATAATTTCTTGCATTTGCAAAAAACACTGCCTGCTTCACGTTGCCATAATATGACGCTGCCAGCGTATTAATATATGACTTGTACTGTCTGTAAAGTGCATAAAAAGCCTCTTTTCTTACATTTCTGTTCCTGCTTTCCATAAATACAGAAAACCCTGCACTTGTAAGCTCCTTCTCATCGCCATGCTCATCATGTACTTTTCCAAACTTTACATCTGCATTATTAAATTTTGAAAAAATATCAGAAGGACTGTCAGCCATCTGTGATGCCATTGCAAGCAGCTTTTCCTCCTTTTGTGAACATGTATGCTCTTTTTTAGCAAGCATATCACAAAGAAGATGCCTGTATGGCTTTATCTTGTCACTGTCAAGAAATCGTGCGACTTTGTCATCATCAGCTGCCATTATCTCCGGCACAAGAAACGAATATTTTTCACTCATCTTTACTGCAAGCATCTGTGCTTTGCCGGACATCTGCTGATAAGTGCCATCAGATGTATCTTCATAATACCTCATAAATGCATATACATACAGTCTCTCAGTTATATAATCGTCTTTTTCAGATTCTGAAAGTGCATCCGCAAGTGTATCGGCACTGTCCATCACACATCCTTCAAAGCTGCTCTTTTCCTGTGTGCTTTTCAATGCTTTTTCATAATCATTATTCCACAGTTCATCACTGCTATACAAATCTTTGACACTCCATTTGTATTCGTCTGATATTTCACTTCTTTTCAATTATGCCACACTCCATATCTTTTATTTATCTATTTATCCTCCGGAAGATATACCGAACAAGCTATTGCCAGTGCTCCATATCCAATATGGCATGCAACACTTAAAGACAGCGGATCCATATGAAAATCAAGCTGTGGGTATTCTTCCTTAACAATCTCTGCCCATTCTTCTGCCTCTTCACGGTTGCCTGCATATGCAGCCTCCATATGTACTCTTCCTTTTTTGAAGCTGTCAGCAAATCTTTTTTCCATATCATCTGCCATTGCTTTTAACATAATCTTCTTAGCTGATGCCTTTCCTCTTGCTTTTGCATAAGCATCAAGCTTTTCTCCCTGTATCTGTAATACAGGATTAAGTCTTAAAACTGTTCCTATTGCTGCAGCGGCTGGCGTAATTCTTCCGCCTTTTTTAAGATATTTTAATGTGTCAAGTGTTATATATATGCTTGATTCCATCTTTTCTCTTTCAAGAATCTCTTTTATCTCAAGAGCACTGTAACCCTTTTTTGCAAGATTAAGTGCATCAATTACTGACTGTCTCTGCGTAACTGATATTCTCTGGTTATTGACTACATGAACCTTTCTGTCATACTCATCAGCAAGCATTGTAGCTGTCTGGCATGTTCCTGAAAGTCCGCTTGACATCGGTATGAATACTATCTCATCATAATCTTTCAAAAGCTTGTCAAAATATTCCTGAAGTTCCCCGACTGAAGGCTGCGATGTTGAAATATCAGCATCTTCCTGCAGTTTTTTGTAAAACTCTTCCTGTGTAAGATTGATATCTTCAAAATATTGCTCACCATCAATAAAAAACGGCATAGGAATTACCGTAACTCCCATTTCTTTAGATTGTGCCTGTGTTATGCCGCTATTGCTGTCTGTAAGTATTGCAACTTTGCTCATATTTGCTTTACCCCTTTATTTATAATAATGTTCATAATAATCAATTTATCTTGTATATTGTACCTTACTTTTTATTTTGCTACAATACATTTATTCAAATTTTCAACATAAAAGCAGGGGAATTGGTAATATGACACAGATTATAAATGATTTTATAGATAAAAACGGATTTGATGCACCTTATGACATTGATGATACATGTATTACATCCTGTACCTTTGACAACGGCTGTCTTATCGGCTTTTGTGCAATCCGCGGAAATGAACTGACCGGCTTTGTTGCAGATTCTTACAGACATCATGGAATATTCAGCCGTCTTGTCAGAACCGCCGCCGACAAGTTTTTTGCCAAAAACAGCGACAGTTTTTTGTACTTTGAAGCACCTTCATTTTATGAATCACTCATTAAAAAACACGACAATATAAAATATTATTACAGTGAATATCTTATGGAACTGGATTTTAATGATTATACACGTTTAAAATGTGCTGTTCCTGAGGGATTGCATGAATATGAATCGTTTTTTTCAGATGATAATACTGATTATCTTTTATACATGAATGATGATGCGGCCGAGCCATGTGCGGTTTGTTCCATTGACTATGGCGAAAAACAGACCTGCATATATGATGTATATGTTGATGAAGATATGCGTAATAAAGGGGTTGGAACTTTTTTTATTGCCAATCTTTTAAATGATTATTTTGAAAACAATAAAAATCCGCTTGTTTTACAGGTCAGCAGCAAAAATGCCGCAGCCGTGAAGTTATACGAAAAAGCCGGATTTAATATAACTGAACAGCTTGATTACTGTGCGTTATACAAAAACCCGGCTTAATACTTTTAGATAATATCCAGATTGCCTATTTTGACGCAATTACGTCTGTCATATCATACATTCCTGCCGGCTTTCCTGCAAGGAACTTGGCAGCTTCTATCGCACCTTTGGCAAATACTGATTTTGAATATGCTGTGTGAGTGAATTCTATAACTTCATCCTCACCGGCAAATATTACATCATGAACACCTACGATTGTTCCGCCACGGACTGCACTGATTCCGATTTCTTTAGGGTCACGCTTTTTATGTTCCTGGCTTCTGTCATATTTATAATAGTATTCGTCTCCGGCAACCTCTTTGATTGCATCTGCGAGTGCAAGTGCTGTACCGCTCGGTGCATCAAGTTTCTGGTTGTGGTGTCTTTCAACTATCTCTACGTCATAACCTGATGGTATAAATACCTTTGCGGCATCCTGTAAAAGTTTGAAAAGTGTATTGATACCAAGTGACATGTTAGCTGATTTTAATACAGCAACTTTACATGCACTCTCTCTTACTTTGTCAAGCTGTTCCTTTGAAAGACCTGTAGTACATACAACAACAGGAATCTGTTTTTCCACACAATAGTCAAGAAGTGCATCTTCTGCTTTAGCAGATGCAAAATCAATGACTGCGTCTGCCTTTACATCGCAGTCTTTAATTGACGCAAATACAGGATATGTGTTATGTCCGTCATCAAACGGGTCAATTCCTGCTACTATTTCTATATCATCATCTTTACTTACAAGGTCTGTTATAACTCTGCCCATATGGCCGTTACAGCCATGCATTATTACTCTGGTCATCTGTCTGCTCCTTATTTTCTGCGGTTTATATTATATTTTAATTATAACTGCTGCATTTTATTTGCTGTTTATGCAAGAATGCCATAATTTTTCATTGCTTTTTTAAGTCTTTCAAGATTTGCATCTTCCATTGGGCAAAGAGGCATTCTAAGTGGTCCTACTTCCATTCCCATAAGGTTAAGTGCATGCTTTACAGGAATCGGATTAACTTCACAGAACAGAGCATCTACAAGTTCAAGTACCTCAAACTGCATCTTTGCACTTCCTGCAACATCACCTGCAAAAAACTTTGCACATATATCATGTGTCTGCTTTGGTGCAACATTTGACAATACTGAAATTACACCCTTTGCACCGATTGACATAAGCGGAACGATAAGTCCGTCCTCGCCTGAATACATATCAAGGCATCCTTCTGCAAGTGCCATTGTCTTTGTCTCCTGTGCAAGATTGCCTGTTGCAGCCTTGATTGCAACGATATTATCTACTTCCTTTGCAAGCTTTACTGCTGTCTCCGGCTGGATATTACAGCCTGTTCTTCCCGGAACATTATACATTATAATCGGAAGGTCGATTGACTTTGCTACTGCTGTGTAATGCTCTATAAGACCTTTCTGTGTTGCTTTGTTATAGTAAGGTGTAACAACAAGACACGCATCTACTCCTGCTTTCTGTGCTTCCTGTGAAAGGTATATTGCTGTTTCTGTACAGTTTGAACCTGTACCTGCAATAACAGGAACTCTCTTTTTAACATAATCAGCAGTAAATCGGATTGTCTCTATGTGTTCCTCATGTGTGAGTGTTGAAGCTTCACCTGTTGTTCCGCATACAACAATGGCATCAGTTGAATTATTTATCTGATAATCAAGGAGTTCTCCCATTTTATCATAATTTACCTCACCGTTTTCTTTCATAGGTGTTACTATCGCAACGCCTGCACCTGTAAATATTGCCATCTTTTCCTTCTTTCTGCTGTAATACAGCTTTTCAAAACATAATTCAGAACAAAAAAGCCGGTCACGCAATGGACCAGCTTTTGATTATCATATAGATTATAATCTGTACGTAGCTCTCCATCTGCTGATGACAGTCGCAAAGCTATTGACTTTACGCCCAGCAAAACATCTGCGGCCGACATTTTACTTCGGCATCGTTTCCTTTCTTCCCTGCTTCAACTGCCTGCCGCGGCATCCATAGGAATACTGATAAACAATGCGACCTCTACTTAAATTATCTGACTTATGTTGACTATATCACTTAACACTTTTGATGTCAACTTATGGCGTTAAATAATCTTTATGAATTTATTCTATTCTTCGTCTTCAACAAAATCAATCTTACTTACAGACACTTCATAAGCAACTCGCTTCTCTGTCTCTTCCTCGTTGATTTTTTTCGTGTATTCACGGCTCTGGACTCTTCCCTGAACCTGAAGATGGCCTCCAACTTCTATTGTTGATGCGAATCTCGCATTTCGTCCCCATGCGATACATGGTATGTAATCTGATTTGCCATACGGACGATTGACTGCGATTAATATATCGGCTATTTCTCTTCCGAGCGGAGTTTTCCTGTAAATCGGCGGCTTGCATACATATCCGTCAAGATATATCTGATTTGATTTTGACTGTTCCTGCGGCATGTCGTCATCTTCTACAAACTGAAGTTCTCTTACAAATATTGATAGTATCAGTTTGTTTTTAAGTCCCTCATGTCTGTTATAAGAACGGAACTGTCCTGATACTTCAATCTTCATGCCTCTGTAATCTTTTGTCACATCAATAAGCCTTTCAGAAATCATAAGCGGTATGATATCAACCATATCACTAAGTCTGTCAACCGATACATTCACAAGGTAAAAGCCCTCTCCAAATACCTCATGGCTGAATTGGAACTCTGAGACCACCTCTCCAATAATACTAACCCTGTTGTTTTCAATCACCTTATCAAGCATAATGTATTTCTCCCTTCTTTTCCGGATACATCCCCGGTATTGTGCTTTAATTTTGTGTTCTTAAAATGTATATGTATCAGTGATTCAGATTATTACAAAAAAATATGAATTTTTTATGTCCATTTTCACGTTCAAAACACATTTTATAATTTTTTCATATTTTCACAATATAATTTAATAAAATTGTTCCTATAAATATACAATCACTTTTATATGTTCACTATTGTAATTTGGTAATATTGTGATAGAATATAAAAGTTGCTAATTATATCTTACCCGCTATATTCTCTTTTTATTTGGGAATCCTTATATACGGAGATATTGCAGAACTAAGAAAGGACTATAATTATGAAGACAAAGCGTGAAGACATACGTAACATTGCTATTATCGCTCACGTTGACCACGGTAAGACAACACTGGTTGACGAACTTTTAAAGCAGAGCGGTACTTTCCGTGAGAATCAGGAAGTTGCAGAACGTGTGATGGACTCTAATGATATTGAAAGGGAACGTGGTATCACTATTCTTTCAAAAAATACAGCCATCACTTATAAAGACACAAAAATCAATATCATTGATACACCGGGCCATGCCGATTTCGGCGGAGAAGTTGAGCGAGTTCTCAAGATGGTAAATGGTGTTGTTCTTGTTGTTGATGCTTTTGAGGGTGTAATGCCTCAGACTAAGTTCGTACTCCAGAAGGCTCTTGACCTTGACCTGTCAGTTATCGTTTGTATCAACAAGATTGACCGTCCTGAAGCAAGACCTAATGAAGTTATCGACGAAATACTTGAACTTTTCATTGACCTTGATGCCAATGAAGACCAGCTCGACTGCCCATTTATCTTTGCATCAGCAAAATCAGGTTATGCTATGGCAGACCTTAATGATGAAAGAAAAGACATGCAGCCATTATTTGAATGTATCGTTAATAACATTCCGGCACCTGAAGGTGACCCTGATGCTGACACACAGATGCTTATATCTACTATTGATTACAACGAATTCGTCGGCCGTATCGGTGTAGGTAAGATTGATAACGGCAGCCTCAAGGTTAATCAGGAAGTTATGATTGTAAACCATCATGACCCTTCTGTTAAGAAGAGAGTACGTGTAACAAAGCTCTATACTTTCAACGGACTTAACAAAGTTGAGGTAAACGAGGCATCATTTGGTGATATCGTAGCTGTATCAGGTATCGCAGATATCCATATCGGTGATACACTCTGTTCAGTTGACAATCCTGTTGCCATTCCGTTCCAGAAGATTTCAGAGCCTACTCTCTCTATGGACTTTATGGTTAATGACAGCCCTCTTGCCGGCAAGGAAGGCAAGTTTGTAACATCAAGACATATCCGTGACAGACTTTTCAGGGAATTAAATACTGATGTCAGCCTTCGTGTTGAGGATAATCCGGGTTCTGAAAATTCATTCAAGGTTTCAGGACGAGGCGAACTTCATCTTTCTGTTCTTATTGAAAATATGAGACGTGAAGGATATGAATTTGCCGTAAGTAAAGCAGAAGTTTTATATCATACTGATGAGCGTGGCAGAAAGCTTGAGCCAATGGAACTTGCTTATATTGATGTTCCTGACGAATTCTCAGGTTCTGTAATCCAGAAGCTCAGCCAGAGAAAGGGTGAACTTCTTGGAATGACACCTATCAATGGTGGTTATACAAGATTACAGTTCTCTATCCCTTCAAGAGGACTTATCGGTTACCGTGGCGAATTCCTTACAGATACTAAAGGTAATGGTATCATCAATACTTCATTTGAAGGATATGAACCATATAAGGGTGATATTTCATACAGAAAGACCGGTTCCCTTATTGCATATGAAGATGGTGAAGCTGTAACTTACGGTCTTTTCAACGCACAGGACCGCGGTACTCTTTTCATCGGACCGGGTGAGAAGGTTTATGCCGGTATGATTGTCGGCGAAAACCCACGTACAGAGGATATTGAGGTAAACGTATGTAAGACAAAGCACCTTACTAACACACGTTCTTCAAGTGCCGATGAAGCATTAAGACTCGTTCCGCCTAAGATTTTAAGTCTTGAGCAGGCTCTTGATTATATTGATACAGATGAACTTCTCGAAGTTACACCTAATCATTTAAGAATCCGTAAAAAGATTCTTGATTCAACATTAAGATACAGAGCAAATAAAAAATAAAAAAATTTTTAAAATACCACTTTTCAAGGCAATGTTTTTATTGTATAATGCAAATAAATAAAAAACATTCCGTTGATAAAATCCACTGTGATTTTGTCTGGTGAAAATACGCATTACTGGAGGTTATAAGATAATGGAAAGCGATTTAGGAGCAAAAGTTAAAAAGTTAAGAATTTCTCACGGATTAACACAGGAAGATGTTGCAAAGGCACTCGATGTTACTCCTGGATACATCAGCAATGTTGAAAATGGAAGAAACCTTATGACATTAAGAATGTTATCATATTATGCTGAACTTACAGGTGTATCTCTTGATTACCTTGCAGGCAGCGTTGATAAGAGCTATCAGAATACAGCTCTTGACAATGAGATTATGCAGATTGTCCAGAAGCTCGATGCTGATACAAAGGAGAAGCTTATCTCAACTCTTAGAATCTGGGAAAAGAAAGAAGCTTAATTTATCTTTTATAATATTAATGGCTGTGCAGATATTGCACAGCCATTTTTTTCTGAATTTATTAACTCTGGATTTTTTTCATTCTGTAGAACTCACCTTTTAATTCCATCAGTTCATCAAATGTTCCGTATTCAACACAGTGTCCCTCACTTATTACTGCTATTTTATCTGCATCTTTTATTGTTGAGAGTCTGTGTGCAACTATAAATGTCGTCCTGTCTTTTGTAAGATTGTTGAGTGCTTCCTGTATAAGCTTTTCTGATATACTGTCAAGTGCCGACGTCGCCTCATCAAGGACAATTACTCTTGGATTTCTTATAAGTGCCCTTGCTATTGAAACACGCTGTCTCTGTCCACCTGACAATTTACCGCCGTGTTCCCCGACTTCCGTATCAAGTCCGTCAGGCAGGCTCTCAACCAGATCAGTAAGATTTGCCGCCTTAACAGCCTCATTCAGGGCTTTTTCATCAACATTGTCAACTCCATACGTTATGTTGTCTCTGAGCGTTCCTGAGAACAATATGGACGTCTGAGGCACAACTGCAAGGTACTTACGATATGTTCTTAAATCTATATCTTTCATATCATTGCCGTCAAGGAGTACCTGTCCGCTGTCTGCAATGTTAAATCCTATCGCAAGATTAAGTATTGTCGATTTTCCGGAACCCGATTCACCTACGAGTGCTATTGTCTCTCCCGGTGTAACATGAAGATTAAAATTGTTAAGAACGTGTGCCTCTGAATTATTGTATCTGAAGCATACATTTTTGAAATCAAATTCGCCCTTTACACCGCCAAGCTTCTTCTTTCCTTCGTTATGTTCAATATCATCAGCAAGAAGGACTTCACCAATAGAATTTACTGACTCAACGCCCTTCGCTATTGTCGGTATGAGTGTTATAAATGCAGATACCTGATTTACTATTGTTGCAAAATAACTCTGGTAAAGCGTTATATCACCGGCAAGTATGTTTCCTTTTAATGCAAGAATTCCTGTAAATGCAAGACATAATACCTGGAATATCTGGAATATTGCCCAGCCTACAGAACCAAACAGCGACTGGATAACATCAAGTTTGTAACCTTTTTCAGCAACCGTAAACAGCTGGTTGCTCATTCTTTGTATCTCTTTTTCTTCAAGTGCATGTGCCCTCGTAACCGGAATAAGTTCAACCATTTCCATTACCTGGGCGGATGTCTCTTCCATTTCATGCCTGAACTCATAATTACGCTTTCTCATTATATTCCTGAAAAATACCATTGTAAGTGCCGCAAGCGGTGTTGTTACAAGGAAGAACAAAAATACAACAAGACTTTTTGAAATTGTAACCGCCAATGCCACCGATATATTGAGTGCAATATTGAGCGTGCTGATTAAAAGCTGTGTGGAAAGCATCTCAACCGCTTCAACATCACGCATTATCTTCGACTGCAGTCGTCCTGACTGTGTCTCTTTGTGATATGAAATTGAAAGCTGCTGGAGTTTTCTTACAAGTGCTTTTCTAAGTCCCGTCTCAGCGTAACGCGTTGCAAGTGACTTGTACCTTGTATACATATAATTGGTTGGTACATTAAGTATTATAAGTCCTATCATTATTATTGAATAGAATATAGTGTTCTGGTATGTATCGGGACTGTGCGTTGTCACATCGTTAATTATATTGGCTGTTACAATAGGCAGCACCCATACAGGGCAGTGCTTTATGAAAAAGAAAAACACTGCCGCAGCAAATTTGTGATAGTTGCCTTTATAAAGCCGTATGAGTATTATAAGCGGATGCTTTTTATGTTTTTTGTAACATTCGATAAACCAGTTATCAACATCAATTCCTTTAGGTGCATGTAAATTCATTTTTTTCACCACTTATTTTATAATTTTGTCAACATTTCCAGTTACTACAGGTTCACCTTCACATCCTGTAATATTTACATTTTTAAGTATAAGTTCTTTGGCATTATTTATTATAAGCCCCTGTTTTACTGCCTCATCACATCCAAGCATCATCGCAGCGACACCCGGTTTTGCATCCTTAGCATATGTAAAATCAATATTTTCAAATGTAAGCTTTTCAATCTTGCTTTCAGGTAATCCATAAATATAAGCTCCTGCTACATGGCAGTTTGACGCTTTTATATTCCTGAATGTAAGACGCTTGATTGACGGTGTTCTGTCATCGACAGGAAGCGGCTCTTTTGAACCAACATAATTAGTCTTTCCGTCAGGATCACAGAAATAAAAACTGTTTACAACAAATGGCGTCATTACATTATCCATATCAATATTTTCAAATGAAATATCATCAAGAACTGATAATTTGCCTCTGCCTCGTCTTGTCTTTACACGGAGACCTCTGTCTGTATTCATAAACAGGCAGTCCGTAATATGAACATTCTTTACACCGGCAGCAATCTCACTTCCGACTGTTACGGCACCGTGTCCGTCTCTCATGCAACACTGTCTTACAGTCATGTCTGATGTCGGAATCTCGTATTTGCGTGCCTGATATATCTTTCCTGATTTTATAGCAATACAGTCATCACCAACTGAGATATATGTACCGAGTACAAGTACATCCTGGCAGCTCTCAGGATCGAGTCCGTCTGTGTTATGTGAATTGGCAGGATTCTTAATCTTTACATCTATGAATTTGAGGTGGTTGCTGAAATATGGATGTATTGTCCATGATGGAGAATTCTGTACTGTTATTCCGTGCATCATTACATTATTGCAATGGTTGATGAAAAACAATCTCGGTCTCCATGCTGTATTTCTTATTTTGCAGTTATTCCACCAGTTTTCAAATGTCGTATTGCCATCAATTGTACCTTCACCTGTAATAACTACATTTTCTGCATTAATTCCACAAAGAATTGCCGAAAAACAGTCAAGCGGATTTCCTTCCCATGAACCCAGATTATATTCTTCTTTCTCATCATATGATTCAATAACACCCGGAAGTATCGGGAATTTGTCTCTTTCTGTAAATGCAGATAATACAGCTCCTTTTGCAAGTTCAAGTGTTAAATCGCTTTTTAAAAATACACTTGAAACCTTATATTCACCTTCCGGAACAAGGACTCTTGAATCCTTAGGGCATGCCATAATTGCACACTGGATTGCATTTGTATCATCATGCACACCATCACCCAATGCACCAAAATCGCGTACATTTAATGTTACAAATTCATATTTTGTATGAATATTTATCTCGTTTGTTTTCTGACCATTGTATACAGCATACACATTGTAATCTGTGTCAGGTTTTAAATCAAAAAGTGATGTTATAACCTTATTACTTTCCATATATTTTTCGTCATTGACATATATATCATACTGCGATTCTGTATAAAATTTTCCTGATTCAGTAAGCTCTAAAACAGCACTTCTTGCTGTATTTGTAACTAATTTTAACTCCATAATCTGCCTCCGTTATTACGTCCATAATCCTGATAATCTCTGTTTCTTACTGCCTCGCTGTAGCACAATGCAAACTCAGCTGCATCTTTTTCTGACACATCACTATATTTTTCATATATTGCAAGTGCTGCATCTTCATATTTTTCTGTCAGAACCGCTTTCATACGGCAGCCTTTGAGCAATGCATATGCAAATACAAGTTCATATGGAGCTTTTGCAGGATTTTTTTCTGCACCGGAAATACCTGTTGCAAGAACATCTTTTACTGTCTCTTTATAATAATCCATAAGCTGTCTGTATATCTCATAGAGTGCCTGATCCATGACTTCCATTGTATCAATAAGTGCTGCACTGTAATAACATAATGCTTCAAGTGCATCACTGTCCTTGAATGCTTTGCTGGATGTATTTTTATACAAATCTTCATGAATTACATTATACTGTGCAATTATGTCATTATAATGTTCTTTTCCATCATCTCTTGTCTCATAATTCATATAGAATACCTGACTTGCATATGTCTGGCAAAGACATGCTTTTCCGTCAACATCCGTAAAATATCCTTTTTCACTTCTCTTCTGTGAATTAAGCTGTGCTGCCATCTTTATTGCAGCCTTTTCATATTCATCTTTTCCTGTGTAATCTTTTGCTGCATATAATACATTGGCCAGCAACAGATTAGTCAAATCATTATCATTTCCTGCAAATCCTTCTTCGATACCGCAGTCACAGCATTTATCAATGCCTTTTACAAGAAACTCTCCAAACTTCTCGTTTTTTGTGGCAAAATAAACTTTTGCAGCACTGTTTAAAATCATTGCCTTATTCCAGTTATCAGTTTTTTTCAAATCAACTGATGACATTTTTTCAAGCAGGCTGTCTTCTAATTTTTCATTTCTTTCTATTGTCATGTCCTGTCTCCTTTATAATGTTTTATAATTAAAGAAATCAAATTCGCCATATATTACATCGCTTCCATGATTTCCTGCATCATCTGTGTATTCCTGTCCAAATGAACCGGCATATGCGTACATTCCAATCATTGCACCTGTAAAACGCTTGCCTTTCTTTAACCCTTCATCGCAGAGATAATATACATTATCAAGCACATCAACAGTAGTATAATTTAATCCGTCATAGCTGTATGAAAATGTTCTTGTAAGATAATTTGTCTCTGTTTTCAGATACACATATTCTTTACTGAAATCCAGCTCCGCAGATTTACCTTCTTTATATCCGTCTATATATTCTGCGACTTTTACAAGCAGTCTTGGATTTTCTTCTTTTGTTGCAAATATACCAAATTTCAAAAATGTATTTTCGTCATAATAGCATGTCATTCCAACATCCTGTCCCGGATAAATCTGAGGCATTCTTAACTTACATACCGCCTCAAACCTGAAGTTCTGCTGTCTTCTTAACAGAATATTTTTTGCATGCATTGAATTAAGGTCATAACGGCTTCCTTTAACTTTGACATATGAATTCTCAAGAACTATTCCATCAAACTCCGGTGCTCTTGGAAACATCCAGTCTGAACTTAACCAGTCATTGTCAAAATCATCATCAAGACTGGATTCCCATATACACTCCGGTAAATCCGGTTTTATCTGCAATGTCGAAGGTCCGTTAAGTGAGTTGACAACCGGCCATCCGTCCGCAGTCCACTCAATCGGGTCAATTGCTGTCTCTCTTCCAAGCAGGCTGTAATCGTCACCTATTTTTCTTCCACACAGATAGACCATATACCACTGTCCGTTCTGCGTGCATACAGGCTTACCATGTCCGCACCTTTGAATTATTGCATTTTCATCATTCTGACGCATTATAGGGTTATATGGGCATGGCTTGTATCTGCCCATCAGTTCGCGGCTTCTTGAAACAGTAATTCTATGTCCCGGTCCTGTTCCCCCCTCTGCTTCAAACAGATAATAATATCCGTCTTTCTTTAAAAGATGCGGTCCTTCCGGTGCTCTTTTATTATCACCATAATAAAGAAGATGTGCTTCTCCAATCTGGCGTGTCGCATCATCACTTAAAGGCAGTATTCTTGCACCTCTGTTTAAAAGCATATATCTTTTTCCATCATCATCTGTAAAAATTGATGGGTCTATTCCGTCTTCATCTATTATCGCAGGCTTGCTGTATGGACCTTCAGGCTTATCTGAGCTCACAACTATCTGTTTTCTGTATACAGTTCCGTCATCATTAAGACGATATGTCGCTGTTATATAAAACCTGCCATTATGATACGAAATATCCGGTGCCCAGTATCCTCTTCCACCTTCAAGATTATCAAGTGCAGCCCATTCCGGATTAGTAATAGCATATCCTATTATTCTCCAGTGTACCAAATCTTTTGATTCTGATACCGGTATACACGGAAAATAGATAAATGAAGAATTAACCATATAATATGTATCTTCTACTCTCACTATCGATGGGTCAGGATAAAATCCTGTTCTTATCGGATTGCGGTATAAATCTTTATACTTTGCTCCTATTTCTTCTTCAAAATAATTCTGCAGGTCAAAGAACTTATTATTTACCGCTATGTCTATTGGCGTTACAAGATTATTATCACCTGTAAGCGGTGACAATCCAACTCTTTCTACAAGATAACGGCAGACCTCAACGCTTCCTGAAAGTGCTGCATAATGAAGCATATTCTTATGTTCATTGTCTGTAATATCCATACTTGCTCTCGAATACTCAACTATGTATCTTACAAGTGCAAGATTTCCGGTCTTCGCCGCAAGCAGTGCCATAAGCACACCATTCTCATCTTTTTCATCAATAAGATTAGGTTCTTCTTCAAGAATACGCTTTACTTCGCTTATATTCTCAAGATAAATGGCATCTTTGATTGTACCCATACTCCGCCTCCTTTATATGTAATTTAACTCATTTTTTAAGTATACAGCATAAATACAGTATTTTCTACATATTAATATTAATTTATATACTCTTTTACAGAAAAAAAAGGCGAACCTGCATAAACAGATTCGCCTTGAAAAATTCTTAAATAAACCGGTAATTACTCCTTAACGGCACCGATATTAACACCCTGTACGAAGTATTTCTGGCAGAATGGGTAAATAACTGCGAATGGTAAAATCGCAACAATAACCGAAGCACTAGAAATTGTATTAGGGTCAACAGAGTCATCATTAGGAATATCACTATCCATAACCATGTTACGAAGTTTAATCTGGAAGTTGAATAACTTATCCTTGTTGATGTAAATCTTGAAGTTAGTATAATCGTTCCAGAACTGTACGGCAAACATCAAACCGATTGAAGCAAGAGCTGCCTTTGAAAGAGGAAGTACAATCTTAAAGAAGATACCCATTGGAGAGCAGCCATCAATCTTGGCGGCCTCAAACAGAGCCTCAGGAATACCTTCAAAGAAGTTCCTCATAAGTACCAGGTTATATACGTTGATTGACAATGGTAAAATAACTGACCAGAGTGTATTAAGCAAATGTAACTGCTTCATAACGAGGTACTTAGGAATCATACCACCATCGAAAATCATTGTGAAAAGTAACATATATGCGAAGAAGTTTCTTCCTGGCATTTCCCACTGAATTAATACATAACCACCTAATGTTACAAGTAACAAACCGAGGAATGTACCAGCGATTGTAACGATACATGAGATACCGAATGGTCTATATAAAGCAACTCGGGTAACGATAGCTCTATAACCACCCCATGTAAACATTGTTGGAACCCACTTAAAACCATAAGCAGATCTTGCATCAAATGAATCGATGATTACCTTCCAGATAGGTAACATGATTGCTAATGAAATCAAAATAAAAATCAAACCATTTACAAGTGGGAAGATTTTGAATTTTTTCTTTTTCTTTGTAACTACAACTGAATTATCACTCATTATCTATCCCTCCTTATACAATACCACGTCCGCGGACTTTCTTACTAGCGTAGTTACAGCTAAGTACGAGAATCATTCCGACAAACGATTTAAATAAACCTACCGCAGTAGTATAACCATAATCTGAGTTACCACTTGAGAATGTCTTACGGTATACATATGTCTGTAATACTTCGGCAACATCCAATACGGCATTGTTCATAGTAACGAAAACAGATTCAAAAAGGTTCATAACCTTAGCAAGGTTAAGAATGAATACTGTAATGATTGTGTTTGCTAATGCAGGAAGTGTAATATAGATAAGTCTCTTCCAACGGTTAGCACCATCAATCTGGGCTGCTTCATATAAATCAGGGCTGATACCTGACAATGTAGCAAGGAAAAGGATTGTTCCCCAACCTGTATCTTTCCAAACATTCATTACATAGAATGTTCCTCTCCAATACTTAGAGTCACCAAGGAAATAGATTGGTTCATTAATCATATTAGCTTTAAGTAAAAGGCTGTTTACAACACCTGTTACGTTAGGATCAAGAATCATCTTGAAAACTGATGCAACTACAACCCATGACATGAAGTGAGGCAGATAAACGATTGTCTGTACTGTCTTCTTAAATCCGAGTGAAACAATCTCATTTAAAAGAAGTGAGATAATAACAGCTGCACCTGTATTTAAAATCAACTTAATAATCGAAAGAATTAATGTGTTTCTAAATGCTGTCCAGAAATAAAGGTCATTAGTGAACATCTGAACGAAATGCTTGAGACCTACATAGTAAGGTCCTGCAATAACATATTTTGTGAATGCATAACGGCATCCAGCCATTGGCCAGTAATTAAAGAGAATAATCATGATTAATACTGGTAAGAACATGATATAGAAGCCACGGTAATAATACATTGTCTTCCATACACTCTTGTTAATTGAGTTAGAAAGATATCTTGAATCAACGCCAAGATCTTTCTTGAAATACTTCATAATATCAATGAAGCAGCCAGCGATTGCAAGAATATAACCTACAATCAATACGTAGACACCTAAACCTAAAACGTATTTAGCGTCATCTGAACCATTACCAGATGATAAAAGATTAGTAAGAGAATAAATATCATATTTATTTCTTCCGTAGTAACCTCTGAAGTTAACTGCAACTAAAGAGATAACAAATATAACTGCTGAAATTGCTGTCGGTATAATTGAGAACATATCCTTCTTTAAAACAAGAAGAATAATAGCAGCTATAATAGCAATCATGAACAGATACCACATAACAGGGGCATCAATATTCATAAAACTGTAGGCATCAGAAATATCACTTGAATTCTGAACGAAAGGCAAAAGCCCGCCTATAAAAGCAATTACTAAACCTATTATAGCAATTACCTTGAGGTTGCCTGATTTCTTACCTACTAATGCACCACATCTCGGGCACACTTTTGCATGCTTTGGTAATTCTGTGTTACAAGACTTACATTGCATCTTCATACCTTCTTTCCTAATATTTTTGTTTAATTCTAAGCCTACATCTGTATGATTAATAAGCTAAAAATCAGAATCCGACCTTCCGGATGAACCAATGCCACCCGGAAGTGGATTCTTAAAGGTTGGTAATTAAATTACCTATATAATATCTTTTAAAATATTATCTTAAATTATTTAGACTTCTTTGTCTCATTTAATGACTTAAGAACAGCTTCTACTGCTGTACCAACTCTATCCTTGTAGAGCTTCATACCTTCTTCAACAGTCATGTTACCAAGTGCAACTTCTGAAATAACCTTATTTCTTGTTGTATTGATATCTGTGCTGTTTTCACCAAGTGTCTCTGTCATAGGAAGTGGAGTAGCAACTGTAGAATTCTTAGCGAAGAATTCACCATTTTTCTTAGCTGCTTCAGTCATCTTAGCTTCACCAGGATCAGATGTCTTGAACTTAGCAAGAGCAAGGATTGGATCAATGTGGTTCTTAGACATTAATGTTGATGGCTTTTCAGGAGATGGAAGGAAGTGGAACTCGCCTTCTTTATACTCAAATGTACCCTTGCCATCAGCAAGTGTTACTGTCTCAGCCTTGTCATTCCAATGAGTACCCTTAGCACCGTACTCCCAAGCTGTCTGGATGTCGCCACCATCAAGCATTGTGTCGATGAAGTACTTGAAGATACCTTCTGGATTCTTAGCACTTGTTGTGATACACCAAGCTGGTGCAATTCTTTCTACGTATGTACCAAGTTCCTTAATAGGATTGATAGCAATAAGATCTGTAGGAAGACCCTTAGACTTAAGGTTTGTCATTAATGTGTTAGCCCATGTACCAGCCCAATATGAGAATACACCAGATTCTGAAGAAGCATCTGTTGAATAGAACTTGTTACGAGCATCTGTTGTCTTCTGACCAAGTGTAGCCTTATCAATTACGCCATCTTTAACAGCATTCTGAATTCTCTGAAGAGCATCCTGCATAGCTTTTTCTGAGAAACCATCTACATACTTTCCTGAAGAATCTTTGTAGAATGTGTAGCTAGCCTGCTGATAGAATTCTGGAAGGTAGTTTGTGTAAGGAGCTTCTGTTGAAATGAAGTCAGGAGCTGAAATTACATAATGACCTTTCTTAGCAGCTAACTGCTTTAAGATACCATAGTATGTGTTGAAGTCCATAGTAACGCCGTCAACCTTTGATACATCGATGCCAGCATCATCAAGCCAAGCCTTCTTGATGTATGTACAGCAACCATTACCACGGTATGGAGAGAAACCATACATAGCCTTTGTTCCGTCTTCGCCATTAACAAGTAATGCTGAAAGAACGTTCTCAGCTGTATCGATAAGTCTGCCTGATTTCTTTGTCTCTGAAGAGTTCCAAGCATCTGTCATGTTCCAAAGGAAACCGTTAGCTGCATAAAGAGCATAGTAATCAGATGAAAGAAGAACTACATCAGGAATGCTATCACTGTTGAATGCATTAGAAACTGCATCATAGTAGTTACTGTGGTCAGGACGTACCCATTCGATTTCAAGGCCTGTTAATTCGCCAAGATATTTGTAGAATGCCTGTCCGCCGTTAGCTTCTGTAACGACTGTAGAGTCAACCATAACTGTAAATTTGTCTGGTTTTGTTACTTCTTTGTTTGAAGAAGTGTTGTTGTTTGAACCACCATTGTTGTTGTTACCACATGCAACAAGGCTCATTACTGATGTAAGAGTAAGACCTACAGCAGTAAGTTTCTTAACTGTTTTTTTCATAAACCTATAAACCCTCCTTATTGGTTATATGGGGGCAAGCCCCACGGTCAATTTTTTTGACAAAAGTATAATAGCATTTTTGTACTATTTTAACAAGAGGATTTTGAACAATTATTGTATTTTTTTTGTACATTTTGTGAAAACCCAGCATTCATGCGGCTTTCCACGTTCATATTTTTTTCATATTTTTTAATTTTTTATGTACAAATTGCCCAAAATATACTTCATGTAATGTTTTTTAACCAGTCGGCATTGTATTTTTTATGTAAATTTTGCACTATCATAACTCTCTTTTATGATTTTTTTACATCAATTTTACAACAAAGTGCCCAAATTTTATTAATTTAATTTCTGTTTTGTGCTTTATTACCATTGTTAACCCAATATTAATTATTGCTTGTCAATATTTGCACCATTCCGTCATAAATACCAAAAATCACATTGTCATTTTTAACAATTTCAAGGCGTCCGGCAAATGCGTCCGCCACAGCTTTCTGAAAATGTGCATACTCAGACTCTTCTATAATCATATTTATATGGACATTTTCACCATACTCGGTGTCCGTTATTATTATATTTCTTTCCATACACATGTACTGTATTTTTCCGAAACTGTTATAGTCAGCATCTATCTGTGCCTGTACGCCTTTTTTAACTTCCATGATGCCTGATGCTTCTATTCCCGATTTGGCTGCTTCTGAATATGCCCTTATCAGGCCGCCTGTCCCCAGAAGTGTTCCGCCAAAGTATCTTGTCACAATTATAAGGCAGTTTGCTATACCACTTTTATCAAGTACATCAAGTATTGGTTTTCCTGCTGTTCCTGAAGGTTCTCCATCATCACTGAATCTTTTTATTTCGTTATTATTTCCTATTATATATGCGTAACAGTGATGCCTTGCATCCCAATACTTCTTTTTGGTTTCATTTATATAATATAATGCATCTTCTTCATTTTCTATATTATATACGTCACCAATAAACCGGGATTTTTTTTCTGTTATCTGTGCACTTCCGTCTTTATGTACTCTTTTCAAAATTGCTCTCCTTTTGCAAGATGCAGTATTTTCTATTCAGATTATGCCTGTACTTATTTCTTTTGTCAAACTATTAATACTTCGTGATAAATCATTTTACTTGAGACATTTTATAATTATATGGTATAATGAATCCAAACAACACTTTTTTGTGCAGAAATTGGAGGTAAATATGAATTTTGGCAAACAAGGCATAATACAAAAGAAAAAACGGCTGAATTCTTCCGGTTCGCGTCTCGGCACAAAGCTGGGCGTTACTGTCGTAAAGCTTTTGTTCATAGCTGTCATTGCTGTTATAGTTGCAGGCTCCTGCCTGGCATTAGGGACTGCAGAAGGCATTATTGCCAGTGCACCTGACGTATCAACAATTGATGTGTCACCTGAGGGTTATGCAACAAAAATTTATGACGATGGTGGTAATGAAATACAGACATTATCAACAAGCGGTTCCAACCGTATATATGTGGACGTTGAAGATATTCCTATCACATTGCAGCATGCTTTTATTGCAATTGAAGATGAGCGTTTCTATGAACATAACGGTATTGATATCAAAGGTATCTTTCGTGCCGGAACGGTTTTTCTTTCTACAGGACGCATGTCAGAAGGTGCAAGTACAATCACACAGCAGCTTCTTAAAAATAATGTTTTCAAAGCATATAATGAAACTACCGTTGAAAAAATCAAGAGAAAAATCCAGGAACAGTATCTCGCCGTAAAGCTTGAAACTGTCATGGACAAGCAGACTATAATAGGTAACTATCTTAATACAATCAACTTAGGAAATGGTTATTACGGCGTTCAGACTGCTGCACAGGGTTATTTTGGCAAAGATGTATCTGAGCTTTCTTTAAGCGAATGTGCTGTAATTGCTTCAATAACACAGAGTCCGTCTTCACTCAATCCTGTTAAGTACCCTGCTGAAAACCAGAAGCGCCAGTTAAAGGTTCTTAATAATATGCGTAACCAGGGATATATCTCACAGGCAGAATATGACGAGGCAGTTTCTGATGATGTGTATGCAAGAATACAGGACAAAAAGATTGAAGTTGCAAGTTCAACATATTCTTACTTTGTTGATGCTCTTATTGACCAGCTTATAAAGGATCTTATGGAGCAGAAAGGATATACTGAGACACAGGCAACCAACATGATTTACAAGAATGGTCTTCAGGTCTATTCTACACAGAATATGTCAATGCAGCAGATAGCTGATAACGTTATTAACGACCCTGACTATTATCCTGACAATACTGAGCTTTCTATTTCATATTCGCTTGCTGTAAAAGATACAAAAGGCAATGTCAATTACTACTCTCATTATGGTCTTTTGGATTATTACAAAAAAGACAAAGGTCAGAGTAATTTCACTCTCATCTTTAAAGACAAAGATGATGCACAGACTTATATTGATGAATACAAAAATTCTATACTTGCAAATGGAGGAGAAGTTGTTTCTGAGAGCGTTTCTTATATAGTACAGCCTCAGATGTCATTTACAATTATGGACCAGCATACAGGCCAGGTTAAGGTAATCGTTGGAGGCCGCGGTGAAAAGAGCGGCAACCGTACTCTTAACAGAGCCGTTGATACTATGCGTCAGCCGGGTTCATCAATAAAACCTCTCGCTGATTATGGTCCTGCACTTGATACAGGTGCTATTACTCTTGCAACAGCTATTGATGATGCACCTTACTATTATCCGGGTGAAAATTCAAAGCTTGTAAAGAATTATTTTGTGGGTGAATACAGAGGTCTTATGTCTGTAAGAACAGCTTTAAAACTCTCCGAAAACGTACCTGCTGTCAAGGTACTTGCTCAGATTACTCCTCAGGTTGGTTTTAACTACCTTCTGAAATTCGGTTTTTCAACACTTATTTCACCTAAGGAAGCTGTCAACGGCAACCATGATGTTGTCCCTTCACTCGCACTCGGCGGTCTGACATATGGTGTACACAATATTGAAATGTGTGCTGCATACGCAGCTATCGCAAATCAGGGAACTTATACGCAGCCTGTTTATTATACACAGGTCAAAGATAAAGACGGCAATGTTATCCTTGACAATACACAGCCTCTTACACATACTGTTTTGAAGAAATCAACTTCATGGCTTTTAACTAACGCACTTGAATCAGTTACTGCTGCCGGTACTGCTGAAGCTGCTGCTTTAAGCAATCAGCCTACAGCCGGAAAAACAGGTACTACACAGAATGTAACAGATAAATGGTTCTGCGGTTATACACCTTATTATACAGCTGCTATATGGCTCGGATATGATGATAACTCAAAGGAACTTTCAGGATATATTGACCACAGAAAAATGTGGCGTACAATAATGCAGGAAATTCACGATAATCTTCCTACCGGTTCTTTTGAAAAACCGGATGATATAGTAGAAACAGAGGTATGCTCACAGTCAGGAAAGCTTCCTGTAGCAGGCTTATGCGACCAGGATCCAAGAGGTTCACAGCTTGTGACAGAATATTTCTCTAAGGATAATAATCCGACCGATACATGTGATGTTCATATTAAAGTAACTATCTGTGATGACACAGGCGAAATCGCATCTGCAAACTGTCCTCACAAGACTACTAAGATTATGATTAAAAAAGCTGCGATTGTTAAGAATCCTTCAAATGAAGATGAGACAACTTATACTACATGGGATCAGGAATATGCAATTACAGAGGAACAGCTTTCAAAGGTATGTACTGCACACGGCGGTTCATCATCAGGAAGCACAAGCTCAGGCAATTCTTCAGGAACCACACATAGTACAACTGCTCCGTCTTCTACAAAGCCTACAACATCCAGCCATAGCAATACGTCAGGTACAACGAGACGATAACAGAAAGCGGATGGGAAATCACTTCCCATCCGCTTATTTTTTCTTCATATGAGGTTTAAATATCCATGACGAAATATATCCGAATATCAATGCCGATGATACACCTACGGCACATGCGGTAAACCCGCCTTTGAAAAGCCCAAGAAAACCAGATTCGTCAACTGCCTGTTTAATTCCTTTCCATAAAACATTACCAAATCCAAGAAGTGGCACTGATGCCCCAGCTCCCGCAAATTCAAGAATCGGTTCATATAAACCGACAGCCCCCAGAACTACGCCGGAGCATACAAGAAGAACCATTATCCTGCCCGGCATCAGCTTGGTTTTTTCCATAAGAATCTGTACTGCGGCACATATAAGACCGCCTATGACAAATGCCTTTACAAATACCATTCTGCCTCCCTATACACATTTAATAATTTCCACATACTGTATATTATTTTTATACATGTTCAACAATCACTCCGTGTGCAATTCCGGGAACACTCTGCCCTTCATTATAACTTACTGTTGACAGTAATGCCCCTGTCGGAATAAATAAAATTCTTTTCCATTTTCCATCTCTTACATTGTCAATTATATATGAGCTAAACACCACCGCACTGCAGCCGCATCCACTTCCGCCCGCATGTGTTCCCTGTTTTTGCGGGTCAAATATTTCAATTCCGCAGTCCATATGAATCTGTGAAATATCATAACCTTTTTCTTTTACAAGATTTATAAGTATTTCTCTTCCTACCGTTCCTAAATCTCCGGTTATGATTCTGTCATAATATTTTTCATCCGTCTCAAAATCCTTAAAATTTGCCACAATCAGGTCTGCAGCTGCCGGTGCCATGCAGGCACCCATATTCATTGAATCTTTGACACCATAATCTATGATTTTTCCCGTTGTAATACCTGTAATGGCCACAGGCTGCCTCTCGTTTGTAATAACTGCCGCTCCGCTTCCCGTGACAGTCCAGGTGGAAGCCTTAGGACGCTGGTTTCCATATTCAAGAGGAAAACGGAACTGTTTTTCCGCACTTGCGAAATGGCTTGATGCCATACATATGAGTCTGTCGGCCGCACCCGCAGAGATTATAAGTGCCCCAAGTGATAACGCTTCTCCAAATGTCGAACATGCACCATATATTCCGAAATGCGGAATTTCATATTTACTTATTCCAAAAGACGTCGCTATAAGCTGCCCTAACAAATCTCCCGATAATATATATCTTATCTGTTCTTTTTTGTATGATGTTTTCATAAGAAGCTTGTCTACTACAGCTTCCTGCAAGGCACTTTCTGCCTGCTCCCAGTTATCTTTTCCTGACATTGGGTCTTTTATCACAACATCAAACATTCTGCCAAGCGGACCTTCACTCTCTTTTTCGCCCACTACCGATGCGGTTTGTTCAATGTATACAGGTATATCAAACTTAAAGCTCTGACTTCCTTTTTGCACACTATCACCTCCTACATCCATAATTTTGCAAGCAGATATAATAGCCCGACTATCCATGATGAAAATATTCCATAAAGAATAACCGGTCCGGCTATCGTAAATATTTTGCATCCGATTCCAAATACTTCTCCCTCAGCCTTATATTCTATCGCAGGTGCTGCAACACTGTTTGCAAATCCTGTTATCGGAACGAGACTTCCCGCACCGCCCCATGTTGTTATCAGAGGATAAATATTAAGACCTGTAAGAATATTACTTGCAAGAACAAGGCAAATCGTCGTCCAAAGTGACGCCTCATCTTTTGCCATCCCTGCATTTTTAAATAGTTCTATAAGAATCTGGCCAAAAAGGCATATTGCACCACCTGTAATAAATGCTTTAATACAATTTTTAAGACAGCTGGCCTTTGGCGTTACCTGCTCAACATATGCGTTATAATTTTTATTTCTTTTTTCTACATCACGAATCATTCTGCCGCCTCCTACATAGGTTAGATTAATGGTATACCGGATTAATAAAGGAAAAAATAATAAATTATATGACCTGCTGCTTTTCCAAGACCAATCATAAGAATTATGATGCCAAGCCCGGAACCGATTCTTACACGCCTTATAAATATAGGCAGTGCTTTCAGTGTCTCTGCAAGGCTTACAACAAGCAGTCCTATAAACATTCCTGAAAATACTCCATACATCACAATACCTGCTGTGCCAATATCTATACTGATATTAAACATTGACAGGCAGTTTCCTGTTACAACTCCAAATAGCAGACATTCTTCATAAAAAAATATACTTTTTGTTGTTCCTGTTGATGCTGCTGCCCTGTTTATCATTCCAACGCTTGTTATAAGTGCAAAATATCCTGCTGCTGTAACCGCACCTGCTGCCAGTCCAAAAAAAGCCAGAAATACTGTCATGCTTTCTTTCCTTTCTGTTCTGTTTTGGATTTTCTGTCAATAAGCGTATCATCAACATCTTTTTCATATTTATCCATTTCAACTTCTATAGGTGTAGGTTCCCCTGACAGCCTCACCCCGGCAAAATGGTTATAGAAAATTATAATTCCAAGTGCAAGACCGACAGCATACATTATTTCCAGCAGTTTTACCTGTTGTGCATTGTCTGCTCCAAATATCTCATACACTTTCTCAAATATTTCAATGGTACTTACATCATTGTTGTATGCCATAATTGCGTACATGCTCCCGACAAATGTAAATGCAGCCACAAATGCTATTAATAATCCCTGCAGAAACTTTGAATGTTTCTTTTCCAAAATGTAATCCACAATAAAATCATTTTCACCAAGATTATTCACATCGGCATCAGGATATTTTTTTGCAACAGCTTTTACAATATCCATAAATGAAAGACATACTCTCTTTTTCTTTATTTTATTCACGCCAACTTCATCGAGTATAATAAGGCATATATGTTTTATATCATTTTCCATCTTTTTATCGTTGCAATATACATCAGCAACATCTCCAATTAATACCATGCGTTTTGAAACTTCGATGTTTTTGTCTGTTTTTATATATACCGTTTCACTCATTTTGACATCATCTCCTCGTTTTTAGCATGGCTTTCCAACAGGACATTTATTCACCGGATTTCATTTTTTTTAGTATTTTTTTCTCAAGCCTTGATACCTGAACCTGCGAAACGCCAAGAATTCCAGCTATTTCCGTCTGCGTTTTATCCTGATAATAACGCATATAAATAAGCTGGCGTTCTTTTTTATCAAGCTTTGAGAGCATCTCTTCCAGCACCATGCGGTTCATCATATCTTCACATGGGTCGTCTTCACACGGAAGCTTGTCCATAAGTGAAATATCACTTCCATCCCCCTGATAAATCACTTTGTGGAGTGACTCTATCTGTGCCGATGCATCAAATGCCTGTGCAAGTTCCTCTGATGTAACTCCGATTTCTGCCGCTATCTCGGTAAGTGTTGGCTCTCTTTTAAGTTTTTCCTCCATTTTCTCCCTCGCAATATAAGCTTTGTATGCGGTCTCTTTCATCGAACGGCTTACTTTTATCATTCCGTCATCTCTTAAAAAACGCTTGATTTCTCCCGAAATCATTGGTACAGCATATGTCGAAAACTGTACATCAAATGATGTGTCAAACTTATCAACAGCTTTTATAAGTCCAATGCTGCCTATCTGGAATAAATCTTCCTGTTCATAGCCACGTCCCGCGAATCGCTTTACTATGCTCCATATCAGTCCCATATTTTCAACAATCAGTTTCTCTCTGGCTGCTTTATCTCCTCCATGTGCCATTTCTATCAGTTCCTTAGTATGATTCATATAACCACACCCAATCCACTAATTATTTACTCCTATTTTTTTCTTCATCATCACGGTTGTACCGCTGTGTTTTCCTGATTTGACATGTAACTCATCCATAAATGCCTCCATAAATGAAAATCCCATTCCTGAACGCTCAAGCTGTGGCTTTGATGTATACATTGGCTCCATTGCTCTTTCTATGTCATCTATTCCAACTCCGTCATCATGTACTTCTATTGTCAGTTCATTATCATTAAGCTCACATTTCAGGCTTATTTTGCCTTCTCTTCCCTCATATCCATGGACTATACAGTTTGTTACCGCTTCCGATACAGCAGTTTTTATATCAGAGATTTCTTCTAATGTCGGATCTAATCTTGTACAAAATGCCGCAACAACAACTCTTGCAAAACTTTCATTTTCGGATTTTGAATCAAATATAATTTCAAAGCTGTTACTATTTTTATTCATTTCAATTTCCCCTTTTACCTTCTAATATTTTCTTCGCTGCATCATTTACATCACTGCTTACAACTACAAGCTTATGAAGTCCCGAAATAAGGAGTATTCTTGATATTCCTTCCCCTGCACCGGCAACATATATCCGGCCTTTTTCATGGATTTTTCTGTACCGTCCCATTATGAGACCTATTCCGGCACTATCCATAAAATTTATTCTGCTGAAATCAAATATTATATCTTCTACGCCTCTTACATCAATGACATCATCAATCACTTCTCTCATTTCATCCGCAAGATGATGGTCAAGTTCCGCTATCATGCTTATAACAAGCATTTTATCCGACACCATGTAAATATAATCTGTGTGCCTTACTTCATTTTCTCCGTCTGCAACAGCAACATGTTCTTCCTGCATTCCTGTCAACCTCCATTTGATTATAACTATATTTTTCCGTAACAAAAAACCTGACAGGCTTTCATTCCTGTCAGGTCTTCTCTTTTACGTATATTTTTCAACATCAGTGTGACTGTACATAAGCCTGTGCTTCTGTTACATATCCGCTGCTCTTGAATTCATCTGCTATAATTTGATAGTATTTTTTAGCATTATCCGGCTGATTAAGTGCAACATAACTCTTTGCCGCATAGAAAACTGCATCGGCTTTTGTCTTGTCACACTTATAAGCTCTCACAAGCAAATCTGCTGCCGTTGTGTAGTCAGCCTTGTTATATGCCGTCATTCCTCTGTTATACAAATCATTTGCCGCATTCATCATTGTAGCACCTGATATTGTATTATAAAGTGTCTTTGCTTCTTCAACTGGGAGTGAACTTACATCAACATCAGCAATAGCCTCTGCCGCACCTGTTGAATCATTTGAAATGTATAAGTTAGCTGCTTTTATAACAGCAGTCAACAGCTTATTATTGCCGTCTGCACCGCTTACCTGTGACAGACGTGTCTCTAACGATTCTTTTTCTTTCTTTACAGAATCGAGCTGGTTTTGAAGCGAATTAAGCTCTACATTGCCAGATGAGAGCTGTTCGCTGTATTCCTGAAGGCTCTTATTATATTCTGATGTAAGCCCCCTGTATCTTGACGGTATGATAAGAAACCATATCAATGCTGCTCCTATTGCAACACCAACAAGTATATTTATAATCGTTATGGCACCATTGCTTGGCTCTTTATATGATGAACGCGGAAGGATTACATCATTACCGCTTAACGGCTTTCTATCATCATCTTTATTTCTCTTCTTCAATGATGACTGTGATTCTTTCTTTTTAGATGATAATTCTTCATCAATAGCCTGCATATAAAGCTGTGCAAGTGTATTATTTCTATCAACTCTCAATACAGAAGCAAGACATTTTCTGGCTTTGCTGTATTCCTTTTCTTTTATATAAATAAGAGCAAGAAGCTGCTGTGCCTTTAAAAGTCTTGGATTCTGTGAAACCACCTTTTTGAGCTGAATCTGTGCCATATCGGTATTGCCTTCTTTGGCATATCTGAGAGACAGATTATATTTCTTAATTGTTGAAGTAACAAGCTCAAATTTATTCTGGTTTGACTGGATGTCAGTTATATAATCTTCTGCACAGTTATTATCAGGCTGGATATTTTTACTTATAACCCATTCGCTTAATGCTTCAACAACATCGCCCATCTCACAATATACAAGTCCTAAAAGATTTCTTGCATCTATATTTTTTTTATTTATTGTTATACTCATCTTCAGGCTTTCTACTGCACCGGACAAATCTCTTACTTTTGCTTTTGAAAGTCCGAGATTATAATATGCATTTGAAGCCATAACAGCTTTCTTATACATAGAAACGTCAATGCCGCAGTTCGGGCAGTGGCTTTCTTTTGTAAGAACTTCATTACATTTAAAGCATCTCATTATTTTTCTCCTACTTGTCTGATAAATCCTCAACAATTTTATTAATAAGATCTGTTATATCAGGAACATCATTATTATAAATCGCATCTTCTGCGTCTTCTACTTCAAGGCTTGGCTTGAATTTTTTAATCTCTTCATCAAAATCTATCATATTGTTCCTCCATTATTTAATAATACTCATTATCTCACCGACAAGATATAATGAACCTGTGCAAAAAAGCACGCCATCAATATCACGCCGCAGTGCAGCTGCACTCTCATATGCATCTTTTATATTTATTTTGTCAATCACAGGCTTGTCCGTATATTTCTTAAATGTATCACTTATACAGCTGTCATCCAGGCACCTTTTTCCCTGTATCCCTGCGATAACAAAATAATCAAACATATTACTGTCACATATGCTCTTTATCATTCTGTCATAATCTTTATCATTGACAACAGAAAAGAGCAGTATCGTCTTTCTGCCGCAGGTAATCGGGCTTACTGAACAAATAAGTGCTTCTATGCCTTCAGGATTGTGTGCTCCATCAACATATATGTTATCTGCTATCTGTTCCATACGGCCATGCCATTGTACTTTTTTGACAGCCTTATGGACTGCATTGCTCTCAAGTTTTACAACTCCTGTTTTTTTAAGCACTTCAGCTGCCGTAAGTGCCAGTGAACAATTCTGGACCTGATATACGGCACCGGTTGTAATTGTAAAGCAATCATTCTTATAATACATATTGTTTAGCGAAAAATCAATACAATAGCCGTAGTTTTTAATTATTTGAAAATCTTTTTGTGTCACACCATATGCTTCACAATTATTATCCTCTGCATTTTTTTCTATTATATCTGTCACGCTTTTTTTATCTTTTATAAATACAACAGGAACATTATTTTTTATTATGCCAGACTTTTCTTCTGCTATCTTTTCTATTGTATCGCCAAGTATCGCTGTATGCTCAAGACTGATTGTTGCTATTATATCAAGAACAGGATTTTTAACTGCATTGGTCGCATCAAGTCTTCCACCTAGCCCCGTTTCTATAACGCAGATATCAACATTTTGTTTCAGGAAAACAATAAATGCTATGCCTAAGAAATAATCAAAATATGCAAGGCTTCCTTTTCCAAGTTCATCTTCCACCGCTTTTACCCTGGCATATGCCTCAGCAAATTCTTCTTTTGTTATCATCATTCCATTAATTCTTATGCGTTCACGTTCGTCTATCAGATGCGGAGATGTAAACAGTCCGGTCTTATAGCCGTTTTCCTGTAAAATACCTGCAAGATAGGCACATACAGAACCTTTGCCATTGCTTCCTGCAACATGTATTACTTTGAGCTTATCCTGTGGATTACCAAGCCTTTCCAGAAGTTTTTCCGCTCTTTCACATCCTGTTCCCGCTACAAACTGGCTTAACGAATTAATATATTCAATTGCTTCTTCATAACTTTTACCATCAATTATATTCATTTATTATTTTCCTATTTTAGTTATATGTATGCCTTCGTGATATAACTTTACCTGACCATCAGCCACTGTATCACATATAATGCATCCGGATGACGAGGGTGTATCAAATGCCTGACTGTCAGGTGTATCATGAAATTCTTTGATCATTCTTTCAACTGCAATTCTTCCGTCAAGTGTAAGAAGTGTCACAGCCTGTACAAATACTTCATCTTCAAATGTCATTTTATAATAAAATGCACCCCATTTGTTTTTTATAATCTCAGAAAGTTCATGTTCCCGCAATTCTGCCTCTTTTGCCATTCTCTCTGCCTCTTTTGCAGCATTTTCCTTGTTATTTTCACACTCGCCTGTTGATATATCAAGTTCTTTCATTTTCTGCTCAAGTTTTGAAACAGACTGCTCATATTGTCCAATGCGTCTGTTTATATTATTTACTTCTGAATAATATAGTTTTGTGTCACTCTCAGAATGTTTCCCTGCATTGTACTCATCTTTTTGTGATGCAAGTTTATCAAATTGCACACGTTCTTTTTCAAGTAAATCTTTTTCACTCTGAAGTTTTTCACCTGTCTTTGAAACCTGCTCATAAAGCCTGTCCAGTTTTTTATCATACTCTTCAACTGCAGCCTTCTGTGTCTGTATCTCTTTTAGCATTGCATGAAAATCCGTAATTTCTTTTCGCTGCATCGCCCCGTTTTCTTCCGTAGTATATGATGGCAGAGATTTTTCATTGACGCCAAATCCTGTACCATATGCATTTTTTGCCTTCCATACAAGCTGTGCCATAAGTGCACATGATATTCTTTTGAAGCTTTTAAGTACATTGACGCTTGCTGTAACATATGCAGCTACCTCATCAAAAACCTGTACTCCAAGTATCTGTATAACATCCTTTAAATACGTCGTTTTTTTCTCTAATCTCAGTATTCTTCCGATGCCTTTACCCGAAAATTCTTTAGGCATAAGTCTTTTATGTAATTCTCTCTTATCTTCTATAGATATTTCATCTATTCTTTTCTGTATTCTCAAATCAGTATCTGCAACATCCTTTGCATCCTGACGTACAAGACACTGATGTAATGCCGCAATAAATGCTTCGTTATAGTATATGCTGACATTTTCTATTTTATTAGCAGGAGTATCATATTTTGTAATATTATACAATTTTGCCGCTTCAGCTGCTGCCAGAAATGAAAGTCTTTCCTCACTTACTGTCAATGATTCCTGTGCTGTCAGCCCACATTTTTGTACAATGAGTTCTTTAAGCCGTATTTCAAGTTCACTTCTTGTATCAGCATGAAGCTGTATTATATTTTTTCGTACCATATCTGAAACACGCACTATCTGATAATCTATAGACTTAGATGAAGCGAACGCCTGCATAAATGAATTGGCTGCATCTGCAAGCGAGTTGACCAGCTTATTACCGGTCTCTTTTGCAGCATTAAGAAGATTAGTCTGTGTAATCAGGGCTATTTCAAGCCTGACATCTTCGTCTGACATTTTTCGTATTCCATCAAATATATTAGGCATCAACAATCACTCCTCTCTAATCAAAAAGCTCTTTACCCATTGCAATAACTATAATAAAAGTCCCATAAACATTTGTCAAATCTCAGATTTGAATTTGTCTACGGGACTTTTATGTATTTTAAAATTTTATATCCTGGCTGATACTGACAGCCTCTTAATCAGATATTAAAGAATTAGCAAACGCCCTGAGCAAGCATAGCATCTACAACCTTCTCGAAACCTGCAATGTTAGCACCTGCTACATAGTTTCCTTCCATGTTGTATCTCTTAGCTGCATCATCAATGTTATGATAGATATTTACCATGATTGTCTTTAACTTAGCATCAACTTCTTCAAATGTCCAGCTGAGTCTCTCGCTGTTCTGGCTCATCTCAAGAGCTGAAGTTGCAACACCACCGGCATTAGAAGCCTTACCGCAAACGAATAATACTCCGCTATCCTGTAAATACTTTGTTGCTTCAAGTGTTGTAGGCATGTTAGCACCCTCACAAACAACCTTAACACCGTTAGCTACTAACTGCTTAGCATCTTCAATATCAAGTTCGTTCTGTGTAGCACATGGAAGAGCTACATCACACTTAACTGTCCATACGCCATGTTCGCCGTTCTTCTTCTCATGATACTGAGCTGACTTTCTTGCTGCTGCGTACTCTGTAAGTCTTGCTCTCTTAACTTCCTTAACTTCTTTAAGAAGAGCTACATCAATACCGTCTTCATCATAAATCCAGCCTGTTGAATCAGAACATGTAACAACCTTAGCACCAAGCTGCTGAGCTTTTTCAATTGCATAGATAGCAACGTTACCGGCACCTGATACAGCAATTGTCTTGCCTTCAAGTGATTCACCATGACACTTCATAAGCTCTTCTGTTAAGTATAAGAGACCATAACCTGTAGCTTCTGTTCTGGCAAGTGAACCGCCGTATGAAAGGCCCTTACCTGTAAGAACGCCTTCGTACATACCTCTGATTCTCTTGTACTGACCGAACATGAAACCAATCTCTCTTGCACCTGTACCGATATCACCAGCAGGAACATCGACATCAGCACCGATGTACTTGCAAAGTTCTGTCATGAAGCTCTGGCAGAATGCCATAATTTCTCTGTCTGACTTACCCTTAGGATCGAAGTCAGAACCACCTTTACCACCACCAATAGGAAGGCTTGTAAGTGAGTTCTTAAATACCTGCTCAAAACCTAAGAACTTAATAATACCAAGGTTTACAGATGGATGTAAACGTAAACCACCCTTGTAAGGTCCGATAGAGTTATTGAACTGTACTCTGAAACCTCTGTTTACCTGTACCTGACCCTTGTCGTCTACCCAAGGTACACGGAACATAAGAACTCTGTCAGGTTCTGTAATTCTTTCAAGAATTGCATTCTTTCTGTAAAGTTCCTCGTTAGCATCGATAACCGGTCTTAATGACTCAAGAACCTCATTTACTGCCTGTAAAAATTCTGGCTGATCTGCATTTTTCTTAGATACTTTTTCTAAGACTTCATCAACATAACCCATAATATCTTTTACTCCTTTTCTTAACGCCGCAGCGAAATATTATGGTGTTATTATATTAAATATGCTTAATTTTTGCAAGTTTTTTATGTTGTATACTTAATTTTTTGCCGTTTTTGTTAAATAATTAATTATTTTAATTAGTTTTTTATACATGTCCTATTATTTCACTTAATAATATTAAGTATGTAATACTATGAAAATATAATGTATTCTTACCACGTTTCCAGGTGTTTTCATACTATAATCGAACAATAATATTATAATGAAAAAAAGCTATAAAATTTAGTTTATTTTTATTGTTATTTGTATTTTTTGTTGTATAATTAAAATTATCTATGCCGATTATTACCAGCTAAGATTTTTTAAATTCTTTCTATTGATAAAGGGGATTGTTATGGCAAACTTTTTCACAAAGACCAATAAAGATATGAAATATATCTTTAAAAAAAGTGCAAATCTGAACAAAAAGGAAAAAAGAAGAAAAAAACGTGGCGTTATGGCTCTTATCGGATTGCTTCTCGTTCTTGTTGAGCTCGTTATATCCGGTCTTTTCCTGTTTGAGATTTTTAAACTGGATATTTTTCCTACAAAATACTTTATAATGATGATTATTATACTTGTACTTATTCTGTTATACAACTTTACATCACAGTTTACCAAAGCTCACTACTTCGGTAAGTTTTTATCAGTTCTGATGTCAGTCATTTTAGTTTTTGGATATCTTGTAGGTTCAAAAGTAAACTGGGCTTTTGGCAATATTACAAATACGAAGATTGAGACTGACGTTGTTGATGTTATCGTACTTAAACATGACTCTGCTTCTTCTATAAAAGATGCTCTCTCATATACTTTTGGCTATAATGGTTCTATTGAAGAGACGCTTTCGACAAAAGCAGCAGAACAGATTAATTCAGAAAATAATGCCAGCATTTCAACAAAGAAATATACATCATGGGATAATCTGCTTGAAGCTCTTTATTCAAATAAAGATATTAAAGCAATATTTATGACTGAATCGATGCGTGCTTCCATGTCTGAAGAAGATACGGATTTTGCATCAAAGACAAAAGTTCTTGGCAACATAAAGATTATTACAAAGACTACTGTAAACACAGCTGCAAAGAAATCAAAGGGTGAACCTTTTGTTGTATATATATCAGGAAATGACGGATATGGCGATATATCTGATGTAGGCCGAAGTGATGTTAATATTCTCGCAGTGATTAATCCTGAGACAAGACAGGTTCTTCTTATTTCTACACCTCGTGATTATTATATTACGATAAGTGATGCAAACGGAAGAAAAGGCATTGATAAACTTACACATGCAGGTAATGCCGGAACTCAGGGTTCTATTGATGCACTTTACGACCTTTATGGTTTTAAAGCTGATTACTTTATGAAACTTAACTTTGACGGATGTGTCAAGATTGTCGATGCACTCGGAGGCATTACAATTGATTCTGAAGTGGAATTTACCAACGGTAATGATGCTGCTCCTGAAAATTATCATTTCGTTAAAGGCTTAAATGAATGTGACGGTGCAATGACTCTTGCATTTGTACGTGAGAGACAGTGCTTTATGAATGGCGATTTCCAGCGAGGAAGAAACCAGCAGGCAGCTATTTCAGGTATTATCAACAAAGCTACTTCACCTTCTATACTTACAAGTTATTCATCAGTGCTTGAGGCTGCAACAGAAGTTTTATATACCAACATGCCAACAAGCATGATTACAGGTCTTATAAAAGACCAGCTTGCTGATTCGACACCTTGGAATGTCCAGTCTTATGCAGTAAGCGGAAGAACACAGTCTAACTACTGTAACTTATATGGATTCTATGCATCAACTGTTGTTCCTGATTATGACACAGTTAATATAGCAATCAAACTTATGAACATGATTTACAATGATGAAACAGTCAATGTTGATGAGTATGTTGAAAGTCTTGAAAATGAGACTGCAACAGGTAGTGCACAGTAAATCTTATATTTAACTTACTATATAAAAAGACGATTCTGGTTTACAATTCAGAATCGTCTTTTTTATAATCTTTAAATGACATATTTATTGCTCGTTAATTATAAATCTGTTGATAACATCTGCCACAGCATTTTCATCATTATTAAGATCTGTTACCATATCTGCATTATTTTTCACTTCGTCATATGCATTTTTCATTGCTATCCCTAATCCTGCATATTTTATCATTGAAATATCATTAAGCCCATCGCCACAGGCAATAAGCTCTTCTCTTTTAATCCCAAGCTGCGAAAGAAGCTCTGCAAGTGATGCATCTTTTCCTACATTCTTTGGTACAACTTCAAGAAAATAATCTTCTGAGAAAAACAATTCAAGTATGTCGGAATATTTATTTTCCAGCTTTTCTTTTACAGGAAGAAGCTTTTTGTGTTCTCCTACAACAAGAACTTTTGAAACAGGATAATCTACAAATTCAGGTATGTTGTCAACCTGCATTATGCTTGCACTGTTACAAAATGCCTCTTTTATTACGTATTCATCATCCGCTCTCTCAGATATAACTTTGTCTTTGTAATATGTCAATGGTGCAACATCACATTCTCTTGCAGCAATACATATATCCTCAATGCACTGTTTAGGAACATATCTTTCATATACAAGTTTTCCTGTCTTACAATCCAATATATTGCCACCGTTATATGCAAGCACATAACCTCCGCGTTTCTCCAGTTCAAGCATACGTGCAACAGGAAGTACGCCAAACATCGGCCTGCCTGATGCAAGAATAACTGCCGTACCCACATCAATCGCTTCCCAGACAGCCTTTTTATTAACATCTGATAATTCCTTATTACTGTCCATCAAAGTTCCATCCAGGTCAAGTGCAAGTGCTTTGTATTTTTTTTCCATTATGCTCTCCATTTCCGCATTCTTATTTTTTATCGTAAGCCCGCTTTATCGCAAAACTTTTCATTTATTATATTATTACAATTAGCAGATTTAGTAAACAGCTTTATGTCACACGGAGTTCCAGAAACGAATTTATCAGATTAAGTCTGCCATATCCCCATATGTTATTTGGAAACTCTTCACTGCCGGAAGATGTTACACTCTCATCCCTTACTGCTCCACGAATAAGAATATATTTCACGTCATTTGTTCCAAGATATTTTGCATTGCCGTAATATACGCCCCATGTAAGTAACAGTGCTGCTGCTCCTGCAGCATGTGCCGCCGCAATGCTGGTTCCGCTTCTATATGTGTATCCTCCTCCGGTGCGTGGGCCATATACATTAACACCAGGAGCTGCAAGTTCAGGTTTTACAACATTATCTGCACTGTATCCCCTGCCTGACTCTATACTTATAGCACCTGTCAGATGATTATATGATGCAATGCTTATAATTCTTGATTCTGCAGCTGGTTCTGTCAATGTTGTATCCGGCGTAGAATTCAGAAAAAATGTGTCTGACTGCAGGAAATTATTAATCGGAAGCCATCCATTAAAACTCCCCTTTATATTTGTAAGGCTGTATACATTAATTTTCCATACACCCTGTGCCGGATTAATAAATCTGAAAAATATCACTTCATATCCTGATAATGTATCTACCACTCTGTAATCTACTTCTACCTGTGAATTTTCAAATATAAACTTTAACACATTTGTCATGCCTGTTCTTGCAGATAATCTTGGCACACTCTCTCCCGACGGAGATATTACTGAAACTGACAGCACATCGAGCGTATTTGCCCATATTTCCATTGAAAATCCTTTTTCTTTTTTACCTACATTTAATTCTATTGTATATGGTGATACAGATGAAAGTGCCTCACCTGATATATGTGTTCTTCCTGCAGCTTCATTACCCATACAAGAAACAACTACTACATTTGTTCTTATCGCAGCCAAACTAAGCATACTTGCCAATGGCGTTGCACCTGTTCTGGGACCGCTTCCTGTTCCAAGTCCCAAGCATATTACAAGCGGCATTTTCCTTTTAGCAGCATAATCAAGCAGAAACTGTACACCAAGCATTATATCTGTCTCTTCAAATACTGCTGTCTCTCTGTTTACAAGAAAATATTCTTTAAGATAATCTTTTGCCTCTTTAAGTTTAACGACTGCCAGTTCACACTCCGGTGCTGCTCCACAGAATTCATCTGTCTGGCTTCCTGCTGCAATACCGGCTATAAAAGTGCCATGACCGTCAGTATCTTTTTCTGGAACATATTCATAAGGATTCCCGCCGTCAGACTGTGCTTTGAGTGCTGCATTTATCTCTTCATTAGTAAACACTCTCCCATATTTGTATACACTGCTAACATAGTCGCTTCTGCTCTCTTGATTTTCTGTATTATTCCACTCACCCGTCTGGTCCCATATTACAGCTATACGGCTGACATTTGGGCTTTTCTTGAATGCTTCATGTGTATAATCTATTCCGGTATCAACAATTCCCATAATTACACCCTGTCCGCGAACATTAAGAAACGGCTGGTTTAACGAAGACGTAATACCAGCCGCATCCATACTTGATGTATCCATTATTCCATATAGCTTAGGTATTGTCTGATATCCAAGATTGCTTATGCTCATTTTCATATCACCTGAAAGCTTTCCATATCCAATTGAAAAGTTCTCATCCACTTCAATTACGCATGCGTTTTCTATTTTATCTGACGGATTATAGTACCATGGATTGTTATATATGATAAAATCCATAATTTCCTGTGATTTAACAAGTGCGTCACATGTCATATCCATATATCCGGCTGCTATATATAATTTAATCTATTATATTCATATATCCCTGTTATTATTCATGTGATTCTATCAGCGGTGTTTCGTATCCACGCATCTGTATAACCGGGGCACCCTTTTTTAATATATAATCTCCTGTTATAACAACTTTTCCTATGTTATTATCTTTAGGTATTTCGTACATTATATCGAGCATATAATCTTCTATTATTGAACGCAGTGCTCTGGCACCTGTCTTTTTCTCCATAGCTTTATCTGCAATGGCATTAAGTGCAGCATCATCAAACTCAAGCTTGACTTCATCAAGTTCAAGAAGCTTCTCATACTGCTTTAATATTGCATTTTTAGGTTCTCTCATTATCTCAATAAGCATAGGTTTTGTAAGACTTTCAAGTGCAAATACAACAGGCAGTCTGCCAAGGAATTCCGGAATCATGCCATAATTTCTTAAATCGTCTACTGTTACCTGCTGGCAGAGATTGCTGTCATTATCGTACTTATCCTTCAAATCAGCAGTAAATCCTATTGACCCCTGATGATTGAGTCTTTCTTTTATTATATCTTCAAGGTCAGGGAATGCACCTCCACAAATGAATAAAATATTTTTTGTATTGACTGTAACGAGTGGAACCATCGCATTCTTGCTTGTCGCTCCAACAGGAACTTCTATATCACTTCCCTCGAGAAGTTTGAGCATTCCCTGCTGTACTGATTCACCGCTTACATCACGGCTTCTTGTCTCTTTTTTCTTTGCTATCTTATCAATCTCATCGATAAAGATTATACCATGTTCTGCTCTCTCAACATCATTATCTGCCGCCGCAAGAAGTTTTGAAACAACACTTTCTATATCATCACCAATATATCCTGCCTCTGTAAGTGATGTAGCATCTGCAATGGCAAGCGGCACTGAAAGAAGCTTTGCGAGTGTTTTTACAAGATAAGTCTTTCCTGAACCTGTCGGTCCTATCATAAGCATGTTTGACTTTTCAATCTCAACATCTGTATCCTTGCATGCTACTCTCTTATAGTGATTGTATACAGCAACAGACATTACTTTTTTGGCATGTTCCTGTCCTACCACATACTGGTCGAGCATCTCTTTTATCACATGCGGTGCCGGAATATTTTTTAAATCAATATCTTCTTTTTTATCTTTGTCATCTTTATTGTTCTTCTTTTTTATCTTCTGTTTCTGGCTTATATTATCATTCATATCACCAGACATAAATCCATTCATTCCGGGAATATTGCCCATTCCGGGAATATTTTTCATCATATCATCATAATTAATACCACTGTTATAAATAGCATCAAATGAACGCTGCATACAGTCAGGGCATATGTATATATTATTGCCCATATTTATCATCTTGCCTGCCCGGCTTTCTGTACGATGACATACATAACATACTTTTTCATACTCATCCTTTTTTTCTGTTGTGGATGTATCTGTAGAATTATCTGCATTTTTATTATCTATATCATTAACATTGTTATTATCTTTATTATCCTGCATAATATTGTCCTCCCGATTTCTTATGTATATTATAAAGTATACATTTTGCTTCTATATATATCAATAAAATCTTTCTAAAATAAAAGTTAAAAGAAGAAGGATACATGCCCTGCACCGCATATATGCCTGCCGGTTGATGTATCCTTCTTATTCTTTATTCTTTATTTTTGATTTTTAACCATTTCCTGTAGACGGATGTATTTTATCAGTTTTTCTTTCCAAGTGTAACATCTACAGATTTTAATACGTACTGAGTGCCTTCAGGATGATAATATTTTATTGTAACTGTTTCACCAGCTTTATAATATTGCATTGTATTCTGGAGTTCTGACATTGATGATATTGACTCATCATCAAAGCTTACAATTATATCATACTGACCAAGACCAGCCTTTTCTGCTGCAGAACCTGATGCAACTGAACGAATCTGTACTCCCTGTGGATACTTGTAATACTGTGAAATTGTACTTGTTATATCAACGCCTGAAATACCAAGATATGATGCTTCAGAATCAGCAACCTTTGTTCTTGTCTCTCTGTTCATAAGTGAATTTATAAGGTCTTTTACATTTGAAACAGGAATTGAATATGCCATGCCTTCAACACCATCTTCTGATGTCTTTGCAAAGTTAATACCAATTACACGTCCGTCTGCATTAAGTAATGCACCGCCACTGTTTCCTGAGTTAATTGCTGCATTTGTCATGAAAAGGCCATCAAATGTTACATTATTAACTGTTATTGAACGATTCATGGCACTTATTATACCATTTGTTACTGATTGGCCTTCACCAAGTGCATTACCGATGGCTACAACCTCCTGACCTAGTGTAACATCATCAGAATCACCAAGTTCAGCAATTGAAATCTGATTGATTGTTGAACTCTTTATATCACTGAGATTAACTGCAACTACTGCAATATCTTTATCTGATTTAGAGCCTTTTACTGTACAGTTTACTGATTCACCATCCACAAATGTACACTTTAAGTTGCTTACACCATCTATTACATGTGCATTTGTAAGAAGAAGCAGTTCTGTATCACTTTTACCAACAATTATACCTGTTCCACTTGTTGTTGCCTCATAACTCTGTCCATATCCGAATATTGATGATGAGCTGCCTGAAACTGTTGTTGTACCCTGTAATGCAACCATTGCCGGCATTGCTGCATTAGCAACTGCTGCAACATCCATCTTTACATCGTATGCCGAACTTTCATCGTTAACTGTTCCTGATGTTGATGATACACTGCTTGATACTATTGGTATTTCTACATTAGAATTATTATTGACAGGGTTTATTTTATTAGCCGCATAGTTGACGCCATACATTGTACCACCGGCAATTACACCAAATAAAACTGCTGACAATGCAATTGCTGCAATTCTCTTTCCGATTCCTTTTTTGTCTGTCTTGTTTTTCTTTTTATTATAATTAGTGTTGCCCGTAGTGTTTGAATAATTAGTATTTGAATAATAACCGCCATTATTGGAATTCCATGTATTGTTATTATATGATGAATTGTATGAATTATCATTGTATGGCATGCTTCCTGACGTATATCTGTATTCTGTACTTTCCTGCGAATTCTGTGATTCGCTTCCTGTTACACCTGATGATGTATTATTATTATCTAAATCATTATCGTACATTTTACCTTACTCCTTCCTTTAAAATATGTTCTGTATAATACATGTAATTATATAAGAAGAACACATTTCCTTGTCTGTATATGTATACTAACAACGAAATGTGTTCATATTGTGTTTTACTTATTAAAAAATTCTGAACTTTACTGTCCTATTTTTTCCATAACTGCTTTTGTAAGTTCGTCAAGCATGCTCTGAGCATCCTCAAGGCTTGAACCTTTTACGCCCATATAGAACTTAATCTTAGGCTCTGTACCTGAAGGTCTTGCACAACACCATGCATTATCTGATAAATCATAATATAATACATTAGAATTAGGAAGACCTGTGCTGTGTTTCTCACCAGTTGCAAGAACTATGCACTCATCATTCTTATAATCTCTTGTCTCAAGAACATCCCATCTGCCAAATTTCTTTGGTGGGTTGTTTCTTAAATCATCCATCATCTTGGCAATATGAGCGGCACCTTCAGCACCTTTCATTGTGATTGCCTTCTGGCCTTCTTTATAATATCCATATTTTTCAAAGATATTAATCATCTGATCCCAGAGTGTAAGACCTTTTGTCTTATAATAAGCAGCTGCTTCACAAAGTGCCATAACAGCAACTACGGCATCTTTATCTCTTGCATGTGTACCTACAAGGCAGCCATAACTTTCCTCAAAACCAAATTCATACTCATATGTATGCTGCTGTTCAAAGAATTTAATCTGTTCACCGATAAACTTAAATCCTGTAAGAACCTCTATAAGCTTTACATTGTATTCTTTTGCAATTGCATCAGCCATATTTGTTGAAACAATAGTCTTAACAAATGCACCATTTTTATGGATAAGACCGCGTTCTTTTCTCTGTGAAAGAAGATATTCTGCAATAAGCATACCTGACATGTTACCTGTAAATGACTTGTATTCACCACTCTTAACATCTTTAGAATATACACCAAGTCTGTCTGCATCAGGGTCTGTTGCAAGAATAATATCTGCATCAACTTCTTTTGCAAGCTTTAATGCATATGTAAATGCCTTAGGATCTTCAGGGTTAGGATATTCAAGTGTTGTAAAGTTTGGATCAGGTTTTTCCTGTTCAGGAACAACGTATACATTCTTAAATCCAAGCTCCCTTAAAATTCTTCTTACAGGCACATTACCTGTACCATTAAATGGTGTGTATACAATCTTGATATCATCTGCAACCTGCTTGATAATATCTCCATTAAGGCTCATCTTTTTAAGTGCAGCCATGTAATTATCATCCATATCATATCCGATTACATTGTAAAGACCTGCAACTCTTGCAGCATCAATATCCATTGTCTTTACTGTATTATAATCTGTAACTGATTTAACTTCTGATATAATCTGTGAATCCTTAGGTGCTGTAATCTGTGCACCATCTTCCCAATATACTTTGTATCCATTATATTCAGGAGGATTGTGGCTTGCTGTAACAACAATACCAGCTATGCAATGAAGCTCTCTTAATGCAAATGAAAGCTCTGGTGTAGGTCTTAATGTAGGGAATATGTATGCTTTGATACCATTTGCATTAAGGCAGAGTGCTGCTTCGTCTGCAAATTCCTTTGACATTCTTCTTGAATCGTATGCAATAGCCACACCTCTGTCTGCTGCATTATCCTTTATAATAAAATTAGCAAGTCCCTGTGTTGCCTTTCTTACAGTATAAACATTCATTCTGTTTGTACCATTTCCAATTACACCTCTAAGACCGCCTGTACCAAATTCAAGATCTTTATAAAAACGATCTTCTATCTCCGCTTCATTACCAGCTATAGATTTTAATTCATCTCTTGTTGCCTCATCAAAATATTCATTATCGCACCAAGACTTATAAGTTTCCATATAGCCCATTTTATTATCCTCCATTCTTAATTATTATTAATCATTTTTGAGTGATTCTTTAAATGCCTGTGCTACAGCATTTATTGCTTCTTCTTCATCTTCGCCGTCAGCTTCAAGCACAATTTCCTGCCCACATTTGACACTTGAAGCAAGTATTGATATTACGCTTTTTGCATTCGCAGTTTTGCCATCGCCATAATTAAATGAAATCTTCGATTTATATTTAATCGCCTGATCACACATTGCTGTAGCCGGACGCAGATGAATTCCCAACGGACTGTCTACTAATATAGTCTGCTTTAACATTTTTCAACCTCCTGTATACATATACCGCATTAATTTGAAGCAGCAGATGTTGTTTCCTGCTGTTTGTCTGCTTCTATAAGAACCTGTATCTTATATTCTCCTACAACTTTACAACCATCCGGTACTGTAAAGTTAACAAAAACAGTATGTCTTCCCGCCGATAATGCCGTAAGGTTTGTTGTTCCTTTTATATTATCTCCTGAAATCGAATCAAGAACACTGCTCTCACCGCTTATGACTATTGACATAACAGAATCATCATCTATTGTAACATGATATCCTGTCTTTATATTATTAAATGTAATCTTCGATGTGTCAAATGAAAACTCGCGGCTGTTTAAATCAGCCACTTTAACTTTAATATTTAGCTTGTTTTCAGATTTTACTTTTAAATCCTGACTTATATAGTCAGAAAGCCATACCGTATAGTTTCTTGACGAATCAACATTATCAACATTAATTGCACTCTCAGGTATAACTATCTCAGAAATGTTGTTAAGTGTATTAGCATCACCGATAAGTTCAGCCTTATCTGTGCTAAGTTCAATTCCCATAATCATATATCCGTCTTTAACTGTTCCGGTTGTACCTGCACATCTCACATTAACTATCTTATGGGCACTTATCAGTGCTGTATAATCTACATCGCTTTTTGAAAATGAAAAACCTTCCTCATTTATCTGGCTTCCATCTGCCGCATATGCCGTAAGCTTAGCTGTACTGTTAACATTGGAATATGCACCACTAATATCACACACAGCCTTAACTTTGTCAATATTTTCTACAATTGATGACGGTCCTGTAACTTTTACAGTTGTAGGTGTAACACTTACTGATGTAAGCACATATCCGTCTGCAGGCATTCCTTCAGTATCTGTCTCAATTGTATATTCCTTTGTAAGCCTGTTCTCAATATCAAGCTTTACGGCCGTTGTTCTTGGTGTAACTTCAATTCCTGTAACTTCTTTGCCATCTTTTACTACTTTTACATCAATGTCAACATAATCGGCAAATGCTGATATTTTACTCAAATCTGCAGTTGCAACTATATCACTTGACTTAATGTCAGTAATTACACTTTTAGGTCCGCTAAGATATACTGATATTTTGCTTCCGTCCACAACTTCATAGGTATAATCCTTATCAGTAAGACTTTGTGCATTGATAAGTTCCACATTCACATTACTTATTGTAACACTCGTTGTCGGGTCATATATATTGACTATAACAGCCCACAAAACGATTGCACATAACACTGAAAGGATTTTAAGAGAAAAGTTGTTAAATATTTTTTCCTTCATTCTTTATTCTTCCTCTCCATATTTTGAAAGACTTTACATCTATTGTCCTCTTTCTTAAATATTCCAGTTTGTTACGCAGTGAATGTTCATCTATATCTCTTATAAGTTCTCCTCCGACAGCTACTGATACAGCACCTGTTTCTTCTGAGACAATAATTGTCATGCTGTCTGTCACTTCACTTATTCCAACTCCAGCCCTGTGTCTTGTTCCAAGCTCTTTACTAAGATTAACATTATCAGAAAGCGGAAGGTAACATGTTGCCGCCACAACCCTGTTTCCTCTAATAATAACAGCACCATCATGAAGCGGTGTATTATGTTCAAAAATATTTATAAGAAGCTGGCTTGTCACAATTCCGTCAACATTTATGCCCGTTCTTACATATTCATCAAGCATCATATCCTGTTCTATAACAATAAGAGCACCTGTCTTTACTGCTCCCATTTCATATGCAGCACGGACAATCTCATCTGCTGTCTTTGAGCTATATCTTTCATCTTTTTCATGACTGTCGCCAAAATTAAAGAAATTAAGCACAAGTTTTTTTCTTCCCAGCTGTTCCAGAGCACGCCTTAATTCAGGCTGGAATATAATTACAAGTGCTATAATACCAACACTTATTGTCTTTCCTGCTATCCACAGAATCGTTCTGAGATTAAGAATATATGCAAAAAGAGCGAAAAGTACGACAATTATAATACCCTTTAATAACGCCCATGCTTTTGTATTCTTAATCCATACAAGAAAGCTGTACAGAACAAATGCTATAATAAAAATCTCTATTATATCTGTCCATGTAATACGGGGTATATACAGGTTAGACAAATAATTTTGTATAAAATTATTAACCGCTGTCATATCTTCACTCCCTTCGCTTTTATTATTCTGTTAAATATTACTTATCATAAAATGTTATATCGTCATCATCAGTTTCCAATGTAGCTGCATTCTTATCTGCTGCTCTTCTTATATCACTTAAATCACTTGTTTTTCTTGTCTTTCTTGCATTAATCTGCTTAACTTTGACATTTTCATTAACGAGGCTGATTTTTGGAACTGCTTTTACATAATAATAGTATTCATCATCTTCATACTGCACAAATTCCGTTCTCTTATAATCAACACTAAAAAATACAACCTTACAGATATATGCAGCAACTGCTCCAATAATAATACCTATAATCATAAATACAATATTAATCTTTGCATTTAATGCAAGGCTTCCAACTATCAATATTATAAATTCTGAAACTGTACCAACTGCAATTGCATATGTCCATGCATTGTCAACTGAAAGTCTCTTAATTATATACGTAATGATTATTGCAACTGTAAATGCAATTACAAAAATAAGACAGCTTTTGTTATTGAAAAAACTTTCTACAATATAAGATATCTGCTGCATGCTGTCTGCCACAGATGAGTTAGTTATTGCTGTTTCATAAGCACTTGCTGTCTTGATTATATAATATATAATAACGCCAAACGAAACAGGTATGAATGATGTAAGTCCGGCTCCAAGAGCTACCGCAACAGGAATTGCTTCCGGAATCTTACACCAGCATAAAATAACTGTGAATATGAGAATGTACCCCTGTTTAGGTGCAAATCTGAAATAGAGAAGATACATAACAAGTACAATACATAATGAAATTACCGCAAACTCTGCTGATATGGCATACAGGTGTGCAAGCATAAATATTGAAAGTGCAACAACTGTAAATCCGCTTGGGAGAAATGCACATATTATTGACACAGCAAGTGCAATAAGAGGATTTTTTAATACTGTCATATATCCTATCTGCACATTAAGAAGCAGAAATGATATAAATGCCACTACAAATTTAAGTGCAGGGACAAGATATACATTATGTTTATTGTAAAATTTGTTGATATTATCCTTTAACTCCAATAAAAAAGTCATCATGGGTCCTCCGTTACTTTCTGTTTTTTTGTCCGTTATAGAATCTTTCAAGTTTGTTAAGTCTTGAAAAATATTTCTTCATTCCACTGCGTGAATGGTCGTACTTATATGCACTGACTGCACCAGAAATAACAGCGAACACAACAAGCATAATTACATAATATAAAGCCATCTTCTTTCCCATGGCTGCATAATCAAGACTGTTAATATCTGCGACAAGTTTTTCGACATCACACAATATATACATTAAAAAAACTATTATATATGCAAATGTCGTTGCTATTGTACTTTTCAATACGCTTAATGCAATATAATCACCTTTATAATATCTGGCATTCTTTAACATCTGCCTGCCCTGATTTTTTTCATATATTGCCATTTTTGTCATCATTTTTATTTTATTTTCGTTTAACACCAAATACCTCCATACTCACATTTCTGTGATTTTTGGTTTTACTTTCGACATTATAACACACCACCAGCTAATTGTATATTACAATTTGCGAATGGCCGCCGCCCTTAGGCATTACTATTCTTATTTTTCTGTCATTTATTGTAAATGTTTTATCTGTTGTTGCTGTAGAATAGTTGTTCCAGATTTGCGATGCTCCTCCCGGAACAAGTCTTTGAAGTACCTGATTTATAACATTATCAAATCCAGAACTTCTCTGCATAATATATATAATTGCAACATTAGGCTGGGTTATTACCTCGCCGTAATAGTTGTTTCCTTCTTCATAAACGTATACATTACTCATCATATGGTTAAACCCAAGTGCCGGAAGACTCTCACCTATTGTGCTGCTTGTCTGTCCACCTGATGAGCCGTTATCTGTATTACCTGAATCCTGACTGCCTGAATTATTATTACCACCGTTGTCCTGATTCTGATTGCCTGAATTATTACTGCCAGAATTATCTGACCATGCATTTCCTGATGAACCCGTATAGTCAGAGCCTGAATTCTGTCCGCCAGAAGCCGTCTGTCCACCTGATGTACCTGAAGTTCCCTGATAGCTGCTGCCATTTTCTGAACTGCCCTGATATGAAGATGAACCACTGCCTGTTGTCTGTGTGCCTGTCCTGTTACCGAATGAACCTGACACAGTATATGAAGAATCAGATGAATCAGCTATGAATACAGGAAGATTTTCTGATGAGCCTGTGGCAGCGTCTGTTATTCCTTCGATAACAACCGCATCCGATACTGTTCCCACAGTTGCCGTAAGAACTGCATTACCCGTGCCTTTTACTGTTACAATTCCATTTTCATCAACTGAAAAAACAGAATCATCACTACTGCTCCAGAGTAATGCTTTGTCTGTATCTGATGGTGTAACAATGGCTGTCACTTTAAATCTTGTTCCGACAAGAACTGCACTGTCTTCAAATTCAATCTCTACCGTAGATGCAACACGTCCTCCATCTGATGATGCAGATGATTGACTTTTAACTTTTTTGTCAGAATCTTCAACGCTTACATCTGTTGTCGGTTTTTTATCATTTTTTGCACTATTAATACTATATGCCGTTAATATCAATATAATTACCAAAATTCCCGAAATACCGGCTATAATATATTTTTTCTTGTCTTTACTAATCTTTCCAGCCATTGTTCTCCATCCGATTATAAGTTTAACTGATTATTATTAAAACATATTGTACTTATCACTGATTAAGTTTATTAATCGTCTGTGTAACCTCATCAAGAGCTTTTCTGATATTAACACTTACTACAGACATACCCTGTGCAAGTTTCTGTACTTCCTCTGCAACTACAGCAAATCCCTTACCTGCTTCGCCTGCTCTTGCAGCCTCTATACTTGCATTAAGGGCAAGTATCTTCTGTTTATGTCCAAATGACTCTATCTGTTTTGTATTATCATTGGCAACTTCAATCTGTTCTGCAGCATCTTTGATACCATTCTTCAGATTATTAAGTATTCTCTCACTGCGTGCTGATGAATAACAGGCTCTCACATACATGTTAATTACATCACCGAGAAGGTTAGCTGCCGCCTCAATCTCTTCTCTTGTCTTAACATTAACTTTTCCAAGTGCCTCAATGTACTTGTCCTGGTCAACGCCGATTTCATCAGCGACTTTTCTGAACTTATCCTCATCCGGGTGTTCCGGGAGAACCTGTCCGCCTATTATGCTTCCAAGTACAGTTCCGTCATCAAGTGTAATCGGAATACCAAAATCAATAAGACCTGCATGACACGGATATACGCCTTTTCCTTCGCGGTCACACTTTTCACATCTTCTACGTCCTTCATTGCTTCCTCTTGTGAGTTTAATACAAAAGTCAGTAAAATTATAGCACTCACTTATATACTTGCCGTCATCTCCGACTGCAACCGTCGCAAGTCCTGTGCTTTTCGCCCAATTACTCATAATTTCTTCAAATTTCTTCATGTCACAAAAATCTTGAATTCTCATAAAATCACCCCATTGGATTTATATTTTATTGTTATATTATAACTCTCTATTAATATAAACGCAACTTTTTGCTTAATCACTTATTATAAAACTACAGTTTTATTTTTCAAACGGACGATTCAATTCTTCACATCCTTCAAGTACAAATCTTCCGTTTCTGATTATATCGGTTCTCTTGCCGTCAATTTCAACCGCTGTTATGCTTCCAATTTCCTCATAAGGGATTGTTATATCAGTATGGCAGTTAAAATACGCTTTTTCCGGCTGTGTCTTTCTTAATGATGAAATCTCATTTTCTTTTGAAATAATTTCTTTTCCGTCAGGATTGTAAACCTTTATATCTTCAGCCCTTGAATAACATGTATCACCAAGTGCAAAATGCGGCCCCATCTTCTCTACTATAAGAATCGGAAGCTTATATACAATATCATATTTGTTTGCCATTACATATGCTGTTGTATTTGTTCCAATTGCGAACTCGCCTATTGGCAGTGTCTCATGGTTATACAATACATTTTCCTTAAAAAACTCCCTGTTTTTTTCTTCGTCAGCAAAATTATCACATGTATAATCTGCGACCATTCCGTCTTTTAATGTAACTGAAAGATTTTTAAATTTTAAATCATTAAGATACACTTCACTTACATTGATTACACCATTTGTTTTTGCAAGCACTGGTGAGGTAAACACTTCTCCAAGCGGTATATTTACATCAGCAAGGCAGTTTTCAAATACTGTCTGCTTTTCAGTGTTCGTCTTTTTCATAAGATTGACACATATATCTGTCTTATTGCCATTCATGCCTTTAACTTCTACATAATCAGCCTTATCGAGTGCATCAATAATATTTTTCTGGATTTTACAATACACATCATAGTCAAGCGTATTTATTTTAACAGTCTCATCAAATATTTTTTCGTAATCTTTTCCTATTTCAGGAATCGGATATGCAATTATTGTAAAACTGCGTTCCTCTCCTTTTATATAATTATTGACTATCTCTGAAGATTCCCTGTCATATTTTACTGATAATGCACGCTGTTTATCATCAAGTGTTATACACTCCGTCCTGTTTTCAGGTTCAAACGGCTCTTCCCCGAAAACTTCCATAACAGCAGGACCGCCGAATACTGATGCTTTCTCTTTATTTTTCTCATAGGCAAACTTTAATGCACCAAGCTTTCTTTCTATAAATGCAGCATCCAGATATATTCCGTTATCAAACCTATGATCATATTCCATCTGTTTATTCGGACTTGTTCCATAATATCCTATTTTTATATGCATACGCTTGTTTATTGTATTAACTGCGGCACGGTATATTGTTGTTTTAAGCCCAATTTCTTCAAACTGCTTAATTTCCTCACGCACAAGACGCTCAAATCCCAGACAGTATCTTATATTAACTGTTTTCTTCCTGCTTATGTCTTTGCCAGTAAGCTCAAAACCTTTGCGGTATCCCTCTGTAAATGTATGTGCCATCGCACTAATCTTTTCGTCAGGAAGACTGTTAAGATATGTTGCAGTCATAATTTCATTATCTGTGATATATTCGCCAAATTTATAGAGATATCTTATGTCATCAAGATTTTCATTCATTATAATATCCGTTGCAAATGACAGTGAAGTATCTATCTGCTCACGGACTCTGTACTCAACAAAATCATCACTGTAATCACTTACATACCAGTATATTATATCTCTTAGCGATGTGCTGTCAGGTGTCTCTGATTCAAATGAACAGTAAATCTCAACAAAAAGCTCCATAAGCACTGTCATCTCTGCAATTCTTAATTCATATGCATATGCAATCATTCCTCTTAATTCAACATAAAGAAATGACAGCATCCTGCCATATTCAAGTCCCATCACCTTTACGGCACAAACAGGATTTGCATAGCTTTTGTCATAATTTTTTTCAAGTATATCTTCATATAATGATTTATTAAACTCTGAAAGCTGATTAAATGTATAATCTTCAAATTCATTATTTTTAACTTTGCCAAAAAGTTCCGTCATCGAAATAATAAACTCCGACATTTTGCAGAAATAATCGCTGAATCTGCCATCACTGCACGCACCGCCGGCTGTTTTTATCTCTTTAATTCTTTCAGATGCCAATTCAAAACGTTCGATGAGATTATCGTCAAACAACTTTTACTGCCTCCTTAATGCATTTACTTTAAAAACCAAGACCCATGACAAATACTGCCATCATAAATACCGCTATGATACCGCATAACATTGAACCGATTTTTGATAATGTATAAAATTTATCATATTCTTTAAAACTTAATAATCCGATTACTGTCCCAATTACTGACAGCATAAGAGCCATAAGTCCAAGACTTCCCACTTCAAGTCCGGCTTCACCGCTCTTTTTAAATGCTACAAAAACACCGTAAAGCAGGCAGCTTAATGCAGCGACCCCCATTACGGTTGAAATTGTACCGCCAAGTGTCTGGCTCTTATCGGAAAATTTGTATTTATTAAATAATTTCATTCTTTTACCTTTTTCCCTGTTCTTTACTTTTTTTGTATGCTCTATTCATATTTTTATATATGCAGAAACACCAATACCCCAGAATACCACCAAGCGTATTAAGTATAAGGTCGTCAACATCACAGCTGCCAACCTTCGATATAAGCTGGATAAGTTCTATTGACAGACTAAGCGAAAATGCAGTTATAAAAACCTTGAAAAACTTTATCTTATGTTCTGAAACAAGCGGCAGAAAAAATCCAAATGGCATAAATGCCACTACATTTCCTGCCAGATTGAGAATAACCGCATTAATCCCTATTTGTCTGTAATATATGATAAATCTTTTTATTTCTTTAAACGGCACAAGATTGTACCTGTAATTAACAGGTACATCTGCCCTTCCAAGCATTTCTGCAAAAAACACAAAATAAATAAGTGCCACAATATAGATTAAAAATGCACTCCATTTAAAAATACTTTTTATTTTTCTGTTTTTCATGCAGACCTCTCTATATAAGGCTGTCGGATTTATGTGCAAGAAGTCTTGCACCGTTAACTATAAGCATAACTCCTGCTGTAATACCAAACACAAGTGTGATAATTCCAAATGCAAGATTTGATGCTCCTATTCCTTTTACTTTTTTATATAACTTTTCGTCCATAACACTCCTCCTTGTTTTGCGAAGCAAAATCCGAACCCTTTGGTGAGGAGAGGATTTGCCTCCTTGTTTTGCGGAGCAAAATCCTGCTTATTTTACTCCGTACTCTTCATAATATTTGTCTATTGCAGCTTTGATGTCATCATTAATAACAATTTCACCATTGCAAGGCTTGTTATAAAGATGCTCAACTACATCCGCCATGCTTACAATAGCACTTGTCTCAAATCCATATCTTTCTTTGATTTCATCAAGTGCACTTACTTTGCCGCCAAGTCCTACTTCCATACGGTTAAGAGAAACCATAAGTCCGATAATTGTTACATCTGCTGCACCACGAACCTTAGGAACTGTCTCTTCCATTGATTTTCCTGATGTTGTAACATCTTCTATCATAATGACTCTGTCGCCATCCTGCAACTTGCTTCCGAGGAAGCCTCCCTTATCAGCTCCATGGTCTTTTTCTTCTTTACGGTCAGAGCAATAACGCACTTCTTTTCCATAAAGTTTTGCATATGCAACTGCTGTTACAACACTGATTGGAATTCCTTTGTATGCAGGTCCGAAAAGCACATCAAAATCATCACCATATGTCTCATGAATTGCCTTTGCATAGTATTCACCAAGCTTCATAAGCTGTGTTCCTGTAACATATGCTCCCGCATTCATAAAAAACGGTGATTTTCTTCCGCTCTTTAATGTAAAATCGCCAAATTTTAAAACATGGCAATCAACCATAAAATCTATAAATTCCTGCTTATACTGCTCCATTGTATCTTAAACCTCCTGTTTACATGAATTCTTTATTATTAATAACTCATGTACTATTTTACACAGCCTGTTATTTCCGCTATATCTTTAATTCCATTTTTTTCCATAAATGACTGTATTCCTTCAATCACCTTGATGGTTGTCATAGGGTCGTTGAAATTGGCTGTTCCAACTGCAACCATCGTTGCACCTGCCATTATGAACTCTAATGCATCTTCGGCACTTGCAATTCCACCCATTCCAATTATCGGAATGTTTACCGCATTGGCAACCTGATATACCATTCTTACGGCAACCGGCTTAATTGCAGGACCTGAAAGACCGCCTGTTTTATTAGCAACCGCAAATGTACGTCTGTTGATATCAATCTTCATGCCTGTAAGCGTATTTATAAGTGATACAGCATCCGCACCGCCGGCTTCAACAGCCTTTGCCATCTCTGTAATATCTGTTACATTAGGACTTAATTTCATTATTATAGGTTTTTTTGATACCTTTTTAACAGCACTTGTTATCTCCATTGCTGACTCAGCTCTCTGTCCAAATGCAATTCCGCCCTCTTTTACATTTGGGCATGATATATTAATTTCAAGCATGTCAACAGGTGCTTCTGAAAGTTTTTCAACAGCATCAATGTAATCTTCTTTGCTCTTTCCGCAGACATTTACAATGATTTTCGTATCATATTTTTTAAGAAATGGAATGTCTCTTGTTAAAAATGTATCAAGTCCCGGATTCTGAAGTCCGATTGCATTAATCATCCCACCGTACGTTTCTGCTATTCGTGGAGTTGGATTGCCAGGCCATGGCACATTAGCAACACCTTTTGTTGTCACAGCACCAAGTCTGTTAAGGTCAACATATTCACTGTATTCCATGCCTGAACCAAATGTTCCGGAAGCAACCGTAACCGGATTTTTAAATGTAACACCGGCAATATTTACTGACATATTTACTGATTCTGCTGGCATTATATCTCCACCTCCTTAGCATTAAATACAGGACCTTCTTTGCAAACCCTCTTATTATGGACTTTTGAATGGTCATCAATATCTTTTGATTTGCATACACATGCAAGACATGCACCGATTCCGCATGCCATTTTTTCTTCTAATGAAATATAACACTCAATATTATTTTCGAGAGCATAGGCTTTTATTGCACGAAGCATAGGCATTGGTCCGCAGGCGTATATAACATCACCCTTAATATTATGTGCTTTCACAGCATCAAGAACATTTCCTTTTGTTCCACAGCTTCCGTCTTCTGTCGCAATTGTAACTGTTCCGTATTTTTCAAATTCTTCATTAAGAAACAGCTCATCTTTGTATCCAAGAACTATCTGTTTTTTGCAGTTCAACTGTTTTGCAAGTTCAAGCATAGGCGGAATTCCGATACCACCACCGAAAATTATTGCATCTTTTGAAGCATATGTGGCATTGACATCATATCCATTGCCGAGAGGTCCCTGAATTGAGAGGCTCTCTCCTTCTTTCATTGATGAAAATTCTTTTGTTCCCGCACCAACTGTTCTATATACAATTCTTAACTTGTTATCAACTATTGCACATATACTGATTGGACGTGGAAGAAGCCTTGAACCGTCAGCACTGTATACTGATATAAACTGTCCCGGTTTTGCTGCCTTTGCAATATCTGATGTCTCAAACCATATCTCATATACCCCGGTCCCAAGACAGCCTGTTTTTATTATCTTAGCATTTTCTCTAAATGACATAAGAAATTCTCCTCATTAATTATCTTTTATTTAAAGCTCCATTAATATCATTAATCATGTCTATTGCTGCCTGTCTTGAAGCATCAGCAAAGTTTGCCTCACCAAACTTAGCATATTCTTCTTTTGCATATGCTGCAATAATTCCTCTTGAGCTGTTTACTATAGCACCGAGACCGTCTTCATTAAAGAAATGCACTAAATCTTCTGCCTTTCCACCCTGGGCACCATATCCTGGAACGAGGATGAATGACTTAGGCATGACTTTTCTTAAAACTTTACCCATCTCAGGATATGTAGCTCCTACAACTGCTCCTACATAGCTGTAATCATCGCCCATGCACTGCATAGCCCACTCATTTACTTTTTCACCGACATGTTCATAAAGAGGTCTGCCATCGATAAGTCTGTCCTGAAATTCTCCACTTGAAGGATTTGATGTCTTAACAAGTATAAATATTCCTTTTTTCTCCTCCTTGCATACTTTGAGGAAAGGATTAATTCCATCTGAACCAAGATATGGATTAACTGTTGCAAAGTCTTCATCAAATGCAGCTATCTCTTTATTTCCAACCTTAACTTTGCCAAGATGAGCAACAGCATATGCCTCTGATGTTGAGCCGATATCCCCCCTCTTGACATCACCGATTACAACCATATCTTTTTCATGGCAGTAATCTACAGTCTTCTTAAATGCAATCATTCCCGGAATACCAAACTGCTCATACATTGCAACCTGTGGTTTTACCGCAGGAACTATATCATATATATTATCAATGATAGCTTTGTTGAACTGCCATATAGCTTCTGCTGCGCCCTCAAGTGTCTCTCCATATTCTTTAAATGCAGCATCCTGAAGATGTTTTGGAACAAATTTCATCATAGGATCAAGTCCCACTACTACAGGTGCATTCTGCTTCTTAATCTTGTCTACTAACTTGTTAATCATCGTCTAATAAATCCTTTCAATATATATTAAAGTTTAGGAACATCTTTATCTACAATACATTCACAGCCCGGTCTGTAAGAATATACTGTCTTTCCACCGGCTATTGTATAACGTACCCTTCCTTTTACAGTCTTTCCGTTAAATGGTGTATTTTTACCCATTGAAGCAAACATTGAACTGTCAATAACATATTCGTCTGCAGGGTCGATAATTGTTATATCCGCCGGTCTTCCTTCAAGAAGTGTTCCTCTGTCGCTCTTTATAATCTGAGCCGGTGTGTAACTCATTCTTTCAGCCATCTGAAGCGGTGTCAAAACACCTTTATCAACAAGTTCTGTGATTGTAAGTGCTACAGATGTCTCAAGTCCTGTAATTCCAAATGGTGCATCGACAAATGAACGCTCTTTTTCAGTCTTGTGATGTGGTGCATGGTCTGTTGAAATGCAATCCATTATTCCTGATGATAATCCCTCTTTTAACTCATCCACATCTTCCTGTTTTCTGAGTGGCGGATTCATCTTAAAATTAGCATCATCGCTTGTAATTGCGTCTTCTGTAAGCGTAAAATGATGTGGTGTAACCTCAGCTGTTACCTGAAGTCCCTCTTTCTTTGCAAGTTCAACCATTCTTACACTGTCTTTTGTTGAGCAATGGCATAAATGCAATCTGGCACCTGTATTTTTTGCAAGAAGAATATCTCTTGCAACAATTACATCCTCAACAGCATTCATAATGCCATAAAATCCCATCTCTTTTGCTTTCTCACCGGCATTCATGACGCCTCTTGCAACAAGATTCTTATCCTCACAGTGGGCAAACACAGGTATGTCAACTTCTGCGGCAAGTCTCATAGCTTGTCTTGCAACTCTGGCATTCATAACAGACTTGCCATCCTCACTTACAGCAACAGCTCCGTTTTCTTTGAGTTTTTCAAAGTCTGTAATATATTCTCCATCCTGTCCGGCTGTTATTGCAGCAATCGGAAGTACATTAATATCTGTAACTTCTTTTGCCTTATCAATTATATATCTTACCATCTCAACGCTGTCAATAGCAGGCTTAGTATTAGGCATGGCACAAACCGTTGTAAATCCACCTCTTGCAGCTGCTCTCGCACCTGTACGGATTGTCTCTTTATGCTCAAAACCAGGCTCCCTGAAATGGACATGTAAATCTATAAGTCCCGGCATTACAAACATCCCGTCTGCGTCAATAACATTTTCTGCATCATCTGTAATATTTTCTGCCACTTTAAGGATAACACCATCCTCAAAAAGAACATCCTTTACAGCATCTGTTTTGCTGGCAGGGTCTAATACCCTTCCTCCCTTAATTAACGTTTTCATTATCCTCTCCTTCCCGACACAACAATCTATTGTATCCTATTTATTATCATTCAGTACTTTTCCAAGATATTCAAATTCAAACTGATTTGCCGGAACCGGCTTGCCAAAGTAATATCCCTGAATATAATTAACGCCTATCTCCTTTAAAAGATTATATTGTTCAATATCCTCGATACCCTCAACAACAATCTGTGTTCCGATTGTCTTTGACAAATCAACAATAAGCTTTACAAAAGCCTGTGCATATTCATCTTCAACTATATCATCAATAAATGTTTTATCCACTTTTATAATATTGAGCGGAAGCTGTTTTATATAATTAAGCGATGAATATCCTGTTCCAAAATCATCAAGTGCAATTCTTGGACCGAGTGCCTTTAAACCGGAAATAATTTTAAGGACTCTCTCCATATCATTTATTGCAAATGACTCTGTTATCTCAAGAACTATATTTCTCGGATTAACACCTGTCCTGCTTAATATACGTCCGACATTCTCAACAACATTCTGCTGAAGGAGCTGTACTACGGACAGATTGACATTAATATGAAAATCCTTGTATCCTTTGTCATTCCATATCTTACACTGCCTGCATGCTTCTTCCAGCACATAATCTCCTATATCTGTTATAAGTCCGAGGTATTCAGCAAGCGGTATAAAATCCCCTGGTCCCATAAATCCGAGTGCTTTACTGTCCCATCGTACAAGTGCCTCACATGACATACATTTTTTGGTAACAGTATCAACAACCGGCTGGTAAAATACTACAAATTCATGAATCTGTGACGCAACCGCCTGCCTCATATTATTTTCTATATCAAGTCTCTGAACCGTATTGTGATTCTTGCTTCCGTCATAGAAATTATATCTGTTCTTTCCGCTTCTCTTGGCATCATACATTGCCATATCTGCCATTTTAACTATTTCATGCACGTCATCGCTGTTATCAGGAAATGTTGCAACACCCATGCTCATTGTACAGAAATATTCCGTTCCTCTCAGATACCATGGCCTGTTAAATAATGCAACGACATTTTTTATGATTTTGGAAATTCCGATAAACTGTTCAGGCTTTACTATTACAACAAATTCATCTCCGCCCATTCTGTAACAGTGTCCACGAAGCCCCGGAATCCCCTGCAATCCGGCTGCTATCTGCTGTAATAACAAATCGCCATACTGGTGTCCCAACCCGTCATTGATATGTTTAAAATCATCAAGGTCAATAAACATTAATGCACCTTTCTGATTGGAACATACTGCATCACAGATAATATTTCTCAGGTCAAGTTCACACTTCATTCTGTTATAAAGTCCTGTGAGAAAATCATTATTTGCCTGATATTCTATCTTCTGCTGATTCTTCTTTTTCTGCGTTATATCAACAGCTGTGCATACAATAACAGCACTTCCGTCTATCCATGTCAGGTCAGAAAACTTAATTTCAAACCACAGACCTGATTCCGGATCATAATGTTCTATCGGTCTTTCTGTCTCTGTCTCTTCATCGTTTTCCGGCTTCTTGGCATTATCCTGTCTTATAACTCTTTCTTTTACGCACTTTTGTATTGTACGTCTTACTTCATCAGTCTTTCTTGCCACGTCATTTTCAAAATAAATCTCATCGCCGTGCTTATCAAAGACCATTATTCCGGAGCCGATACTGCTCAAAATATCCCTTAATACTTCGTAAGATGACAATAACGAATTATTAGTAACCTTCTTTTGTGCTATGCTCTGTATTATCCTTGATACATCCCTGATAAACTGCATTCTCACTTTATCGAAGCAAAGCTCATTACGGACATCAAATACAGCAAAATACATGGCACACGAATCATTGATAAATATAGGTACTACTACGCTTGACCTTACTCCGAATGCCTCAAGTGCATATTTTTCTTCTTCACTACATCTGCCTGTTGCACAACATTTTAACTCATCACTGCCTATCAAAAACTTTGATTTTGGTATATTGTTTATTTTAAGAGGCAGTTCGCCTTCACCGGCATAACTTATAACTGTATTAATCAGTTTACCATCTGTGCTTACCTGAAGCACTGCCGCATGTGAAGTACAAAGATATCTCTCTGCTTCTCTGAGTATTTTTTCAACAATCTCTGCAAATGTCTCATCAGATTCAAGCAATGAAACTATATTTGTCATCACTTCATCCTTCATAATATAATTATCCACTATACTACACTCAAACCTTCTTTTTTAAATTATGTAAGCAACCAATGTCACCAACTATGGTTTCTGTATCTTATTATATATTATTTTATCATCTTTGCAAACACCTTGTATAAAATTAAATATAATGTTATTATATCAAAGTGCATTTTTATGGGCGTTATATATTACATTTCATTTATTAAAGGATGGTTTTTTCATGGATTATATAAAATATAAGACTACGCTTAAAGCAAGCGGTGATGAATACAAAAAAATTGTTTTCTGGAACAGATTTGTAAGAAATCCTGTCGAGACTATTTTAACATGGACACCTGCCGCCATAACAATTGTTCTTATTGTACTGGGATTTCTCAATACGTACCTGGCAGTTATATATGCGGCATGCTGGGCATACCCGATTTATATATTTTTCTTCCAGTTCAAAAGCAGTGTTAATTATCACTTAAAAAACCGCGAGGCTTCTGAGAGTGCTCCATGCACAATTACACTTATGGATTCGGGAATTCTCGCTGAAATTCCTGACTATGACAAGACACTCAACTATGAATGGGATTCATTTACTACTATATATAAAAAATTCGGTTACTATATGCTTTTTGAAAATTCAAAAATGACTGTTATGCTTCGTGAAGCTGACATTCCTGAAAACCAGCGTAATGCAGCCTCTGATTTTATAAAAAGCCATGTTGATATGAATAAATGCAAAGTTTTATTTTAAAATTATATTGAAGACATGTTTTATTGAAACATGCAAAAAAACGGATTCATGCTTTATACATGCATGAATCCGTTTTTATATTTATCTTGCAAGCCAGCCGCCGTCAACAGCAACTGTGTAACCATTAACATAGTCAGAGGCTTTTGATGCAAGAAATACTGCCGCTCCCTGCATATCTTCAGGTGTTCCCCAGCGTCCTGCCGGTATTCTGTCAAGAATATCCTCGCTTCTGTCTGCATCACTTCTAAGCTGTGATGTATTATTAGTTGCCATATATCCAGGTGCTATCGCATTTACCTGAATTCCTTTTGATGCCCATTCATTTGCGAGTGCTTTTGTAAGTCCCATAACCGCACTCTTACTTGCAGTATATGCCGGAACTCGTATTCCACCCTGAAATGAAAGCATTGAGCATACATTGATAATCTTACCACCATCACCCTGTTTTACATATTGCTTTGCAAATGCCTGACAAAGTAAAAATACCATATTAAGATTGACATTAATCACTGAATCCCAGTCTTGCTTTGGCACATCAATCGCATCACATCTTTTTATTATTCCCGCATTATTAACAAGAATATCAACTCGTCCGAATGCATCAAGTGCATCTGAAAGAACTTTGTCAACACTCTCTGCTAATGATAAATCAGCAAGCACCTGTGCTGACTGTCCTCCAAATTCGTCAATTTTTGCCTGGGTTTCATCGCAATTTCTTCTTCCCACAAGAACAACTTTTGCACCAGCCTGTGCAAGAGCAATCGCCATTCCCTGTCCAAGTCCTGTATTGGCACCTGTAACAACAGCAACTTTACCATCAAGTTTAAATAAATCAAGAATCATATTTTATACATCTCCCATTATAAAATTCTAATTAAATCCAATAAGCTTATTCATAACTTTATATCCCATTCTTGAAAGCCATCTTCCACTCTTTCCCGGAATATTTACAGAATTGCCAAGCACACTGTATCTAAGTGAACGATACAGCTTTGCATCACTTTTCTTTGCGTAATTCCAAAGTTCTTCTTTCTTTTCAAAATTTTCTTTTGTGCCTGATAATATAAGGAATATTGATGATACTTCCATCATTATCCTCAAATAATTACGCATATACATCCTGCATTTTTTATTCTGTACGCCGCTTTTAATAAATGAATCAATCATACGCTTTGTGACACGTATCTGCTGGTCTATTCTTGAAATCATAACTGTTTCATTGACAGACTGGTCGTCTCTTCCGATAAAATATCTATAAAAATTAGTATTAATGTAATACATTTTCTTAACATATGGAAGCGGTTCAAATACAAATATGTTATCAACATAAAACGTATGCTTAGGAAGCTGTAACGCACAATCTTTTAAAAGCTGTGTCCTGTATATAACAGAATGCATGAGTATGTACTGGTCTATTTTAAACTTACCTATATCATCCCAGCCAAACATCTGCTCAACAGGAAATACATTATCATAATGAATCACCTTTTTTCTCTTAGCACCAACTTTATCATATACATAATTGGCAATAACCATATCCGGTTCTTCGCCTTCTACAAAGTTTTTTAAAGTTGTAAGAATCTTTTTGTAGCTTCTGGTATCTACCCAGTCATCGCTGTCAACCACCTTAAAAAACTTTCCTGTGGCATGTGCAAGTCCTGTATTCACAGCCTGTCCATGTCCGCCATTTTCCTGATGAACAGCTTTTACTATAGTAGGATACATCTTGGCATATCTGTCTGCTATTTCTGCAGTATCATCCTTTGTCGAACCATCATCAACAATTATAACTTCTACATCCTCACCGCCAATAAGAACTGACTTAATACATTTTTCCATATAATCCGCTGAATTATAACATGGAATGGCAAATGATAATAATTTCATATCTAAACATAAATCCAAGGTTGTGCCCCGGTTTATTCCTCCTTTTTACATCCTCTCAGGACATTCTATTCCAAGCAAATCTATACAGCTTAAAAGAATATCCTTCGTAAGTGAAATCAATGATATATAGCTTTCTTTTCTTTCTTTATCCTGCTCCGCAAGTATCTTTGTATCATGATAAAATCCATTAAAAACATTTGAAATCTCATAAATATACTGACAGATTTTATGAGGTGCTTTATCCATATATGCTGCTTCCATCACATCAAGATATTTTACAAGTGCCAGTTCAAGATTCTTCTCAGAAGCACTCACCGGTGGAAGCAATTTAAGATTGTCTGTCTTACCGCCCTCTGCTGCATATTTTGCAAGAATTGATTTAATTCTTACTATTGTATAAAGAATATATGGACCTGTATTTCCCTCAAATGAAGTAAATCTTTCAACATCAAACACATAATCTTTTGAAGCCTGATTAGAAAGATCACCATACTTTAATGCTGCAAGTCCGACTATACGTGCAGTATCTCTGGCTTCTGCTTGATCCATTGTCCTGTTTTCAGTTATTTTTCCATAAACAGCATCCTGAATATCTGCTATAAGATTTTCAAGTCTCATAACGCCACCAGAACGTGTCTTAAACGGCTTTCCATCGTTTCCGTTCATTGTGCCGAAGCCCAGAAATGTCATATCAGCGTCAGACTTTACAATTCCAGCCTTTTTCGCAACTCTGAACACCTGTGTAAAATGAAGCTCCTGACGTTTGTCTGCAAGGTAAATATATGAATCAGGATGATACAGTTTTTCTCTTTCTACAAGTGTGGCAAGGTCCGATGTCGCATAAAGTGCTGCACCATCTGACTTTCTTATGATACATGGAGGAAGTTCCTTCGTATCTGTGTCTTCCTGTATATCAACAACTGTCGCTCCCTGGCTTTCATATGCAAGTCCACTGTCTATCATTGACTGTATCATATCAGGAATGTATGGCTGTGCATCACTTTCACCTTTCCAAAGGTCAAAATGAACATTAAGATTATCATAATTTTTCTTCAAATCAGCCTTTGATACATTCATTATATGATGCCATATAGCAGTACATGCTTTATCGCCACTCTGAAGTTTCAATGTTGCTTCATGGGCTCTTGCAAGAAATGCTTCATCATCTTTTGACTTTGCACTTGCTGTCGGATATATTTCTTCAAGTTCTGATATTGTGAATGGTGGTTCAGTTGGGTATTCACCTGTGTAATTCTCATCAAAATACGGAAGCTCAGGCTTTCTGTCCCTTAACTCTTCTATAATAAGTCCCATCTGAAGCCCCCAGTCTCCAAGATGCACATCTCCAATTACATTATTGCCTGCATATTTCTGGATTCTTTTAACACTCTCGCCGATTACTGCCGAACGAAGATGTCCAACATGAAGAGGTTTCGCCGCATTAGCTCCACCATAGTCAACTATTACAGTCTTATTAGTCACTTGTGGCTCATATCCGAATTTTTCTTTTTCAGACATGCTGTTCACAAAATCAGCAATATATCCTGCTGATATATTGATATTAATAAATCCAGGCTTTACACTCTCAACCTTTTCAAACATTGAGCTGCCTGATAATTTTTCTACTACCTCATCTGCAATCATAAATGGTGCTTTCTTGTATGCTTTTGCTGCCGCCATCGCACCATTGCACTGATATTCGCATAAATCAGGTCTGTTGGATATTGTAATCTTTGCATATGATGCGTCATATCCACATTCCTCAAATGCTTTGCTGACAACATCACCAATATGTTCTATAATTGTTTTCATATATAATTATGCCTCCTGGTATATGATTTTTTCAAGAAAAAGTGCGTAACTTTCTGCCGGAAGTGACATCTGTACATCTTTGCCATCCATAATATCTCTTACTGCTTCAGGCTTCTTTAATCCATTGCCAACATCGAGCAGCATACCAATCATATATCGTGCCATATTATGTAAAAAATCATTGGCAGATATTATTATCTTTACTTTATCGCCATTTTCCACTATATCAATTGAATTAATTGTACGTACAGTTGATTTACTCTTCTTAGCAGTTGTAAATGCTTTAAAATCATGCTCGCCGGCAAAATACCCGGCAGCTTTTCTCATCGCTTTAAAATCAGGCTTCTCAAATGTATTATATCTGTATCTTCTCTCAAATACATCAGCCACATCACCTGTGTCAAGCTGGTATACATATACCTTTCCTTTTGCATTAAGCTGACTGTGAAATCTTTCCGGCACAACCTCTGCTGATATAACAGCAATGTCCCTTGGAAGGTATCTGTTGAGATAATTTTTCACTTCATAAGGTTTCTTTTGCTCATCAAGCTTGAAATTGATAACCTGACCTCTTGCATGGACGCCTTTTTCTGTCCTGCATCCGCAAAATATCTGGATTTCCTCACCCGTCATCTTTCTTAATATCTCAGCAATCTTATATTCAATCGTATTGATGGACTCATCCTTTCCCATACGCTGCCATCCGTCGTATCTTGTTCCATCATATTGTATTACCAGTTTATAATTATACATACTTATTCCTATTCTTCTAATACTTTCTGAACCACTTCAAGAATAACGTCACTCTCGAATGGTTTCTGAATAAAGTCTGATGCACCTTTCTTTAATGCTTCAACCATATTGTTTTTCTGTCCTGCAGCTGTTACCATGATAACTTTAGCCTCTTTATCATAATCCATAATCTCGCCAACTGCATCTATTCCGTCAAGAACCGGCATTGTTATATCCATAGTGACTATATCAGGATGTAATTCTTTGTATTTATCAACGCCTTCTCTTCCATTAACTGCTTCATCTATAATTTCATGTCCAGCCTTTTCAAGCATATTTCTTAAAAATCTTCTTGATGTCTTTGAATCATCTACAATTAATATCTTTGCCATAACAAATCTCCCTCTGCATTAAACACAATTAGTTTTTATAGTTTTTAAACGTACCTTGTCAGATACTGACATAATCACATTAAACTCAGTTCCGTCAATTTCCATTGTCACAACATAAAATCCATTATCGCCGGATATACTGGCATCGCCATAAAATACAGGCGGTCTTAATATCACCTCAATTTCCTGATCACTCAGCTTTGTTGCGAACATTCCGTTAGTACAGTTGATAAACTCGCATATTGCATCATATGCATCCGAATCAAACTCATCAAAATCCACTTGTGCAAATCTTGATGCAACCTTTATAAGTGCGTCATCGCTTCCGCCTATTGCAAAAAATACTTCTTCATCGCCATCCATCATCTGGCATCCTACAAAGTGCTCACGATGATTATCTTCAAGATTAACCTGCAAAAGACTTACATCTTCTCCCATATAGTATCTCATGCTCTTTAAAACGCACTGTAACTGCTGGACATATTTGTCGTTTTTCATAGGCACAAATATCGATACCATATTGTCAAGATTGCCCTCTTTTAATGCTTTTAATTCCGCATCAGTAAAATTAGCACCTTTGCGGTTCTTTGCTATATAACTGCTTAGTAAAATATCTCCCATAGGACCCCTCCAGGTTTCTAGTCTTTTATTTTTCACGACTCCATTGAAAAATCAATATAACATAATAAGTATACCCTAAATAGTAAAAAAATCAAGAAAAAGAGAGTTCAAATTGAACCCTCTTTTTCACAATTACACAATAATTATTAATTTATTTATCTTCAACACTGTAGTTAGGAGCTTCCTTTGTGATATGAATATCATGTGGATGACTCTCTCTTAATGCTGCTGATGACATCTTAATAAACTGACCAGTCTCCTGAAGTACAGGAATTGTAGGTGCTCCACAATAGCCCATACCTGAACGGAGGCCACCCATAAGCTGGAATATTGTATCTTCAACAAGTCCCTTATATGCAACTCGTCCTTCAACGCCTTCCGGAACCAGCTTCTTTGCACCTGTCTGGAAATATCTGTCTTTGCTTCCGTTTTCCATAGCTGCGATAGAACCCATGCCTCTGTATACTTTGTATTTTCTTCCCTGGAACAACTCAAATGTACCAGGTGCTTCATCACATCCTGCAAGAAGACTTCCGAGCATACATACATTACCGCCGGCTGCAATAGCCTTAACAATATCACCTGAATACTTGATACCACCATCAGCAATAACAGGAATTCCATACTTCTTAGCTTCTTCATATGCACTCATAACAGCTGTAACCTGAGGCACACCAATACCCGCTACAACTCTTGTTGTACAGATAGAACCAGGTCCGATACCAACTTTGACAGCATCTACACCAGCCTCACAGAGAGCTTTTGCAGCTGCTCCTGTTGCAATATTACCTGCAATAACCTGTAAATCAGGGAATGCTGACTTAATATTCTTTAATGTTGTAATAATATTCTTTGAATGACCATGTGCTGAGTCAATAACAATACAGTCAACCTTTGCATCAACAAGAGCCTGTACTCTATCCATAACATTAGATGTTATGCCCACTGCAGCACCTGCAAGAAGTCTGCCCTGTGAATCATGTGCTGATGCCGGATACTTAATCTGCTTTTCAATATCCTTAATTGTGATAAGCCCTCTTAATTTGAAATCATTATCAACAATAGGAAGCTTTTCTTTTCTTGCCTTTGCAAGAATCTTCTTTGCTTCATCAAGTGTAATTCCAACTGGTGCAGTAATAAGATTCTCACTTGTCATACATTCACTGATTGGACGGTCGAAATTTTCTTCAAATTTTAAGTCTCTGTTTGTGATGATACCAACAAGCTTACCGTTATCATCTGTAATAGGAACGCCTGAAATTCTGAACTTACCCATAAGGTCATTTGCATCCGCAAGTGTATTATCAGGATGAAGATAAAATGGGTCTGTGATTACACCGTTTTCTGAACGCTTAACCTTATCAACCTCTTCTGCCTGCTGCTCGATAGACATGTTTTTATGAATAATACCGATACCGCCCTGTCTTGCCATGGCAATTGCCATTCTATGTTCTGTTACTGTATCCATTCCTGCACTCATAAGCGGAATGTTAAGCTTAATATTCTTTGTAAGCTGTGTTGATAAGTCAATCATGTTAGGTGTTACTTCTGAATACTGTGGTACTAATAACACATCATCAAATGTAATTCCTTCGCCAATAATTTTACCCATTGTAATCTTTATCCTCGCTTTCTTTTATATTATCTTTATGTTGCAAAAATATCCGAATACTTATTCGTTTCGGATATCTCTTTCGGCGTACATCTTCGTCCGCTCTTGCTATAATATTATCAGACAATATAACAAATAGCAAATAGAAAGTCAAGAAATTTTTTCTCATCTTTCCATTTGCTATTGTATTAAAAAACATTGTATATTTTATCAGTCAACCTTATATGACTGCTTAGGGACTATTTCTTTTACCGCTTCAAGCATTGACTCTGACGGTTCTATGAGTAGTCTCTCCATCTCATTATTTACATTAAATGTATAAATGACAACAGCTTCATTCCCTTCATTAGAAGTATAATCATGTGTTCTTAACTGTCTGTGTTCCATTCTCAAAGCATCCTGGCTTCCTGTCTTTGCAACAAGCTCAGCTTTACTTAAATCGTAGACACCACATCTTTTTCTTCTTGTTCTTGCCATAATCCTGTCTACTGTAAGTTCTCCGTCAACAAGTGAATACTCATATTCCGCATTGTAATATCTGAATACAAAAACAGTAAACACTACAAGTACAGCAAATAACAGAAGACCAAATGCATGTGTCTGTGGAATTGTTGTAACCGCAAGAATACATGCTATTATCATTATTATTTTAAAGATAAGTGCATTCTTAGGTGCTTTTACCTTTATTATCTGCTCTGTTGAAACATTATACATATTTTACATCATTCCCATTCCGGCACCACCTGCTGGCATTGCTGGAGTATCTTCTTTAATAGTTGCAACAACTGATTCTGTTGTAAGAAGTGTAGAGGCAACACTTGTAGCATTCTGTAATGCACTTCTTGTAACCTTTGCTGGGTCAAGGATACCTGCATCAATCATATTTACATATGTTTCGTTTAACGCATCAAAACCTGTACCCACTTCTGATTCTCTTACATTATTGATAATAACCGCACCTTCAAGACCGGCATTAGCTGCAATATGGAAGAGTGGAGCTTCAAGAGCCTTGAGAATAATCTCAGCACCAGTCTTTTCATCGCCAGAAAGTGTCTTAGTAAGTTTTTCAACTTCCTTAGATGCATGGATATATGCTGAACCACCACCTGAGATAACACCTTCTTCAACTGCTGCCTTTGTAGCTGCAAGAGCATCTTCAAGTCTTAACTTATTCTCTTTCATTTCTGTTTCTGTAGCTGCACCGACACGGATAACAGCAACACCGCCAGAAAGTTTTGCAAGTCTTTCCTGAAGTTTTTCTTTATCAAAATCAGATGTTGTCTCTTCAAGCTGAGCCTTAATCTGTGCAATTCTTGCCTGAATATCTTCTTTGTTGCCTTCGCCATCAACGATTACAGTATTTTCCTTCTGAACCTTAACTGACTTAGCACGTCCAAGCATATCCATTGTTGTATCTTTAAGTTCAAGTCCAAGTTCTTCTGAAATAACCTGACCACCTGTAAGAATTGCAATATCCTTTAACATTTCTTTGCGTCTGTCACCATAGCCCGGAGCCTTAACACCGACAACATTGAATGTTCCTCTTAATTTATTAACAATAAGTGTTGTAAGTGCTTCACCTTCAATATCTTCAGCGATAATAAGAAGCTTTGCACCGCTCTGTACAATCTGTTCAAGAATTGGAAGAATTTCCTGAATGTTAGAAATCTTCTTATCTGTAATAAGGATATATGGGTCATCAAGATTTGCTTCCATCTTATCCATATCTGTTGCCATGTATGCTGAAATATATCCTCTGTCGAACTGCATACCTTCAACAAGGTCAAGTTCTGTCTTCATTGTCTTAGACTCTTCAATTGTGATGACACCATCATTAGAAACCTTCTCCATTGCATCAGCAACAAGCTGTCCTACTTCCGGGTCACCTGCTGAAATTGAAGCTACCTTTGTAATCTGGTCTTTGCCAGTAACCTTCTGGCTCATCTTTGCAATTGCTTCCACTGCACAATCAGTAGCTTTCTTCATACCTCTTCTTAAAATAATAGGATTAGCACCTGCTGCAAGATTCTTCATACCGGCATTTACCATTGCCTGTGCAAGAACTGTGGCTGTTGTTGTACCATCACCTGCAACATCATTAGTCTTTGTTGCAACTTCCTTAACAAGCTGTGCACCCATATTTTCAAACTTATCTTCAAGTTCAATGTCCTTTGCAATTGTAACACCATCGTTAGTAATAAGCGGTGCACCGTATGATTTATCAAGGACTACGTTTCTTCCCTTAGGTCCGAGTGTTACTCTTACTGTATCTGCAAGCTGGTTAACACCTGCTTCAAGTGCTTTTCTTGCATCTATGCCATATTTAATTTCCTTTGCCATAATTATTGCCTCCTGATTAAATATTAAATCAAATTATAATTCAATGCCTATATTATCTATTATTCAATTATTGCAAGAATATCTGACTGCTTAACAATTATATATTCTTCATCTTCAAGCTTAACTTCTGTTCCTGCATATTTAGAATAAATAATCTTATCTCCGGCCTTAACCTGCATCTTAACTTCTTTGCCATCTACCATTCCGCCAGGTCCTACTGCAACTACCTCTGCCTGCTGTGGTTTTTCCTTTGCCTGACCAGGTAAAACAATGCCTGACTTTGTTGTTTCTTCTGCAACTAATGCTTTAATTACGACTCTGTCGCCCAATGGTACTAACTTCATAATTAATATTCCTCCATTCTGCTGTCATTGATTCTTTCCTTGCTGGCAGCTCTTGTTCTGTTAGCACTCATTATTTTCGAGTGCTAATTACGATAACATTAAAATATCACTACCCTTTTTGTTTGTCAACAGCTATTTTAAATATATTATTTATTTAATGATTTCATTATAATTTTTTAATATTTTTTTGCTGTTCAATAAGGAACTAATTTGTCTTATTTTTCAATCCTATTTTTTCTGATTTTCCATAATAAAAGAGATACTGCTGTGCATAGCCGCCATATTTTCCGAAATGCTCCACGCCGTATGATTCTATTTCCGCGTTGGAATGTTCCTTGCCATCAAAATAAAGACTCTGCATAATCCTCTTTATCCAGACGTCAACCGGGAATGCTTCCCTGTAACCTAATCCAAAAAGGCTCACACAGTTAGCAACCTTCATTCCCACACCTTTTATTTTCATAAGCTGTTCACGACATTCATCCACACCGCATTTTCTCAAATTCTCTTCTTTTATTATTTCATTATTCACAAATTCAACCGCATTATAAATATATGGAGCACGAAATCCCGTTTTGCACTCTCTCAATGCATCTATATCTGCTTGTGACAACTGCTGTGGCGTCGGAAAGCCATAGAAATCAATCCCGCCAACACTTCCCTGATATTTGCCGTAATCGTGTGAAATTCTTGCAACGATCTGTTTGATATGCGGAATCTGCTTATTCTGCGAAATTATAAATGAAATCAATGTCTCAAAAAATTCCTGATTAAGAATTCTTACACCCCACATCTTTTCCACAGCCTCACGCAATTTTTCATCTTCTTTCAACAAAAATGACTTTATTTCACCATAATCTCTATCCAAATCGAAATAATGACACCATATTTTTTCAAATTCTTCTTTTGTTGTATCAAATAAATACAGTTTATCATCCTTCTGGGCTGCATGCAGAAATTTTCCATATGCTGACATTCCATATTCATCATCATCAATTTTCTGAAAATGAAAGCACTGTCCGCACTCCATCGTCTGTCCCAGATCAAAATCTTTCAGATTATGTATTATAGTATCTTTTCCCTTATATTCAACGTCCATATGTATACCCCATATCTGTCATGTAATATTATTGCTCATTTTTCTCATATAATATCACACTGTAACTGCAAAATACGAATTTTTATTATTATTTTATATTTTGTACTTTAAAAAATTTTGTTTATAGAGTAGAATACTTAGAAACAATGTAACACAATGACAGTTTTGCTTCGCAAAACAAGGAGGCTAAATCCTCTGCTCCTGCAAGGGCACGGATTTACGCGAGTAATGAGCCAAAGTTTAAGCTTGCTTAAAACCTTGGCGAATACCGCGATAACAAGAAAAACTTTAAGTTTTTCTTGTTTTGCTTCGCAAAACAAGGAGGATTATATGGCTAAGAATTCTAAGAAAATTATTGCTTTGACTGCTGCCGCGGGTGCTGTCGGAGCTGTTGCCGCCACATTGGCTGCTTGCTTCACTAAATATAGAAAAAATAAAAATGCTGATAAAACCGCCGATGAAATCACGGCTGATAATGAAAATGATGACATTGATACTATAGACTTTGAATCTCTGACTAATGATACCCCACGCGAATATGTATCAATAAGTATCAATACTCACAAAGAGAAAGAATAAAACAGTTCTGTATTTATTAAATCATTTAATAAAAGCCCACGAAACACCATCAGTTCAGTGCTCCGTGGGTTTTAATTTACTTTTTCTTCTTTTCTTCTTCAGGAAGAACAGAAGCTGTTTTTATCATTGCTCTTGTAAGCGAATCTTTTGCATTTTTCCAAGGTTCATCAGCATATTTATGGTCAAATTTGTTGATAAACCATTCAACATCATCACGGACACGCTTCATGTTTTCAAGATATAACCTATTGGTCTGTTCAACAAAATCATTAAGAATCTGACCACTCATTTTTGATGATGCCTCTTCTATGAGAACTCCGTAATGCTGCGTACAGAATCCTTTGCATTCATTGTATTTTTTCCTAAATGATTCATCCTGTTTGTAAAGATAAATTATTGTATCTATATATCTTTTAAATGTATCTTCTATCCTCTCACATACAAAACATTTTGTATTAAGTTCTTTCGTATAATCAGATATGCCATTAGGCTGCACTTTTGAAAACAGCTTTTTACCTTTTACAGGCTCCTGTGCCTTTTTTGATATATCTGCTATAACCCTATCCATATGAGTTTTCATTACAAGTGCAAAACCAAGCCTGTTTTCACAATTGTATACATCTTTGATATGTTTTTCACAAAATCCAAGCTCATCTGTCTTTGCTCTTATATCATCCTCCATATAGCTGGGACCCATCGTATATTCAACCGCTGCATTTTCAAGCTCACGCTTCATATAACATACCGAGCACTCACATCCACTGTCAAAAGCATCGTTAACCGGTATTGTAAATATTTTCTCTTTCATCTGCATGCAAATTCCTTTCAATTAATCCACATCATTATTGACATGTATTATTGCTATTATCTGATTATTTGCAGCCTTTGTCAAACTCCGGATTAAACGCATAAAAATTCTTTGAATTGAGACTATCCTGAATCATTGAAAGTGCTTCGCCAAATCTCTGAAAATGCACTATTTCTCTCTCCCTCAAAAATCTCAATGGGTCAAGCACATCCGGGTCATCTGTAAGCCTTATAAGATTTTCATATGTTGAACGTGCCTTCTGCTCCGCTGCCATGTCTTCTGTTAAATCTGTAATTGCATCACCTTTTGACTGGAATTCGCACGCATTGAAAGGAATTCCGCCTGCAGCCTGCGGCCAGATTCCCGCCGTATGGTCAACATAGTATGCTTCAAACGGCGTTCCTTTAAGCTGTTCAACCGTCATGTTGCGTGTGAGCTGATGCACCATTGTGCTAATCATCTCAAAGTGAGCGAGTTCATATGCCCACTCATGATGTATATATTTTATTAACAAGCCATAAAATCAAGCTATCTATACTACTTTTGAATTAACAAAGCTCTCAAACTGCAGTTCCGCATCTGCCTCACGCCCTGTTGTTTGATACTCTTCTGAATTAACAAAGCTCTCAAACTGGTATCGAAGAGTGTGAGCAGATATATGAGTTTGATACTCTTCTGAATTAACAAAGCTCTCAAACTTATCAACACGTTCACAGGCAAATTTGTTTGTTTGATACTCTTCTGAATTAACAAAGCTCTCAAACTAAAAGGTTCTAATGAGCTTACCTCGTTAGGTTTGATACTCTTCTGAATTAACAAAGCTCTCAAACACTTAGATTCCTATTTTCTAACATTTCAATGTTTGATACTCTTCTGAATTAACAAAGCTCTCAAACACTTATGTCAGACGGCGTAGATACATTTAAGTTTGATACTCTTCTGAATTAACAAAGCTCTCAAACAGTAATGCGAATAATTGAATAATCGTTCGTGTTTGATACTCTTCTGAATTAACAAAGCTCTCAAACACAACTTTCCCAACTCTGGAATTTTCAAAAGTTTGATACTCTTCTGAATTAACAAAGCTCTCAAACCTTAATCTGGTCTGCATAACTCATGTCTAAGTTTGATACTCTTCTGAATTAACAAAGCTCTCAAACCTGTAATGTATCGCCTTTGTACGCGTTCATAGTTTGATACTCTTCTGAATTAACAAAGCTCTCAAACAGGGGTCATATCTAAGAATTTTGCGACCGCAGTTTGATACTCTTCTGAATTAACAAAGCTCTCAAACCATGATTTTGTCATTGCCATATCGTCCACCGTTTGATACTCTTCTGAATTAACAAAGCTCTCAAACAGAACTGATGATTAAGCGGAGGATTGTTATGTTTGATACTCTTCTGAATTAACAAAGCTCTCAAACTGGGGTAGAAATGCAAGATATGCAGGTAATGTTTGATACTCTTCTGAATTAACAAAGCTCTCAAACAAGAACAATACAGAAATGCCGCAGATGTACGTTTGATACTCTTCTGAATTAACAAAGCTCTCAAACCTCTGCTTAAAGATGTTGCTCCTAGCGTCAGTTTGATACTCTTCTGAATTAACAAAGCTCTCAAACTGGCAGATGCCAATAAGCAGGAGAAAGATAGTTTGATACTCTTCTGAATTAACAAAGCTCTCAAACTGATATATGGAAATAACTGGAAGCGGTCTTGTTTGATACTCTTCTGAATTAACAAAGCTCTCAAACCTCAAATTCAAAATTTGAGGTTCTCACCGAGCTGTATGTGCAATGCGATTACACTGTTAATTCATCTGGTTCTATTATGCACCTATCCATGTCTAAAATCCAGCGTTTTTCCTGTAAATTCACATGAGATTGATGTGATTCTGTTAAAATAAGATTAACCTTCTCATATCTGACAAATTCATAAAGCATGTCAATATCTTTTTCATTCAAATAATCTTTCAAATTTATAAAAAAGAAATTTTTTATATTACATATTCTACTTTGTGCCTTTATATATTCAATAATATTTTCAAGCAATCCTTGAGCATTATTTAAAAGATGCATATTAAATATTTTTAACAACGACGATATTTCGAATTCCAAATCAAATTCAAGAGCATATGAACTATTATCTGCAAGTTCATCCATAAACGCAATCAAATCAGATTTTACCTGTATGTATTTTTCCTGACAGACTGTATCAGCAATTTCCTGCAATTCTTGATACAGTTTTGTCAAAACCTTTTTACTATTAAGCTCTAATGCAAACGGATTAAATATAACATCACATGATTTTACAAAGTTCTGCTCCTTTACTCCATCTGATACTATTATTGTCCCTGCCTGTCCTTCTGCCTGCAGATTCAAATTCATTAAAAAATCAACATACGCTTCTGTATTTTCAATAGTTATAACCGTAATTTTATTTTCCTGAAGTTCTATATCCAGATTTCCAACACTCCAGACAACCCTCATACTCATATAATCACCAGTCTTTCATCTGTATCCAGAATATTACTTTTCCCACGTCCTACTATATATTCCATTTTTGCATATTGTTTTTCTGTAACTTTGAGTAACTGTACTAATCCTGCCGGTGGTCTGTTTTGCTTAATGTTGTTGATATATGCATCAGCCATTGTTGAATTCTGTACAAGTTTACAATATACAGACTCCTGCATCATAACAAAGCCGGATTTTATAAGATATTTTCTAAAATTATAATAATCACGTCTGCTCTTTGCTGTTATTACAGGCAAATCAAAAAATACAATTATTCTCATATATCTATAACTCATCCTTATAAAATTTTATCAATGATGTATCATTTTCATTTAAAGCATCAAAAACACTCTTGCAATAAATTTTAATGGCATTATTGACTACTTCCCTTCTTCCAGCAATTGTAACTTCCTGTTGTAATATTCTTAAAATTTCAAGTTTTTCTTCTCGTTCAAATTTCTGCGGCATTAATGACCTTACAATATAATCAACTAACGGACGGAATGGTTCCATTAAATCAGAACCAAGATTAAACTGATTAAACATATTATCATGAAAAAGTCCTATCTGTGTTATATAGCCATTAGAAACTATTTCTCTGTTAAATGCAGACAATATAATTCCGTATCCATAATTTAAAGCTGCATTTATACTGTTTTCTTCTGTTCTTGTAAAATCTTTGCCGAACAAAGCATTAAAATATACTTTTGCCGCATGACCTTCCCTGTTACTTGCATCGCCAATTTCTATTTCATTAATATAATTATATAGCATTTCTGCTTCTGCAAGATTCCATTCATCAAGATGTTTTGCCTGCTTTAATATTTTTTCACGTACAATCTCAGTCCATATAATTGATTTAACATCACTTGTCCATGCCATCTGCCGCCTTATTTTTTCACTTGTATCATGTGCCCCATAATATGGCACAAGCTCAGATGACGGATTTCTCTTCTCATCACAAAAAATAACTTTAATCTTTTTCTTGGTAAGCTCACTAAGCAATGCTGCTGTAAGGGATACGGCTGTACTCTCTATAATAAGAATTGATATTTCGCTTATATGTATCTTTATCTCTTCATCCTTACGCACAACCATATATCCCATATGATAATCAAGCTTTGCACTGCTTGAGATTACCACTGTACGCCAACTCATACTCTTAATAAATCAATTCTGTTCTCATATAATCCCGTGACAGATTGATTTATTAAAAGGCATTCTTTAGCATCAGTTATATTTTTGCTTATAAGCATTTTTCCACTTATAGATGCACCGCCTATTAAAGTCAAATTAGCACTAACTATTCCAACACACGTCAGTTTTATAATCTCAATAAGCAATTTTATTTGCTCTTCTGTAGTAAGATTTACAAACTTATCATAACCTTTTTTTATTTTATCGCCTACCGGATTCGGACGTAGTGTAAATATGCCCACACTATGTTTTTCGCATAAAACATTATACAATTCCACATTTTTTTCATCAGTTATAGCATCATCTATAACACCTTTATCCTGATATTTTTCAAGTTTATGAATATAATCAACCCATTTACTGTTAAGGCAAAACTGGACATAATTTCTTACAGTAAACTGTTTATTTGTTTTTCCCGAAATCTGCATATAATAACCATTAAGTTTTATTAATGACTGCAATTTGATTTTCTTCATTCTTACAGATGGATTAGTATAACCTAAAGTTTCTCTGCAATATTCCTCAAGTTTCTCTTTACTGTTTTCTAATCTATCTTTCAGATATAACGGCACCGTCTCAAGTGTTCTTATCTTTTTCCCTTTTATCTCATGTTCTACAAGAAAAAGATATGCTGTTGTGACACTTGAATATCCACCGTATTTTGTCACATCTGCCATTCTGGCATCAGAGGATTTTAATGGAATATAAGCATCCTGCTTAGCCTTTTTGTGACTGTAAAGTGTTGCATCAGCAATTCCACCATGTCCCTCTATCGCAAGTCTTGTAAGTATAGGTGTATTTCTTGAAAGCATCTTCTTGACCGTTGCAAGCGTTCCTGTTTCTCCTTCTTTTGCTGCTATCCATGCAGTCTTTCCATCTCTTTTCACATCCCATTTATACATATTTCCAAGATTATATTGATACTTGTTATCTTTCGATGAACACTCTTTTCTAATATAATTTAACGGATTTGATGTGAATTTTGTAAAATATATATTTCCAACAACTATATTAAGATAAGCATCGTGTGCATGATGAAAATCATTAATAAGCCTGCTCTTAGGAATATCATACCTTTTTCTGAAGTCCGAAACATTACCAGCCTTAGAATATACAAGCTTTGTATCGGGAAGCAATGCCGTAAGTAAATCTGCTACACCCTTTGTTCCCTGTCCAGTCTCAACTAACTGCCTTGCAATAAACCCGGCTTTTTGTTCATCTGTAAACGGATTTCTTCCGGTAAGTCTCTTGTACTTTTCTTCTGTTATAAGCCCCTCATCCCTAAGAACTTTCCATGTATATTTCATCTTTTGGTATATGGAATCCTTTATCGGATATATATCGCTCTTTTCCGCATTTGCAGGCTTACTTGCCAACACAAGATTATTATTAATATTATCATCTTTAACAAAATGTCTAGGATATATATGGTCTATATCATAGTTTGAATTGGCACTCATAAGATTATCCAAATCTATAGGTTTGCCTGTATACATATCAAGCCCCTTTTGAATAAAATATAAATAAAGTTTCTTACTTCTTAATGCACCGTTTTTATCGTAATCCTCAATTCGAGAAGACATCTCTTTCTTCCACTCTTTATCTTCACTCTGAATCTTTTTATAAAGTGCAAGCAGCTGGTCTTTTCTTGATGATTTACGTCCGTTATCACCTTTTTCATCATCTTTTCTTGTCATCTCAACAAATATTCTTGTTGGAGGACATTTCATTATCTTCTCAATTTCTTTAATAATAAGTAATGTCTGCCATACCATTCGTTTTACATGTGCAGAAAAATATTCTTCGTTCAAATCATCTATAGTATATTCTGAAAGGACTTTTTCAATTTTCCCCTGCTTTTCCTCTAACTCTTCACTATATGTAAATTCTTCACTGTGAAGCAGTTCCATAAGATTATAATTAGTTTCCCACATTGCTCTTATAAGAGGTATCATTTCACCTGTTGATTTACAGCACCCTAATAACTCAAGAAATTCTTTTGACAGGTTGCCCCAGTCTTTAAATTTCATTCCTGTTATTCGTTTTATCTGGTTTTCATCAAGCACATCTGAATATTTCTCTTCAAGCTGTTCCCTTAAGAATTTCCTTGAATCACCATATACAGTACACCAGAATACAATATCATCAACCATCTTTTTATATTTATCTTCTTTTAAATGCTCTCCAAATAAAGGCAAGAACTTTCCATAGGTAGAAAGACTGTTATTAACAGCAATATCAATTCCGCTTATCTGTGAATCTTCCTCAACAAGACCTCTGCTATGAAAATAATTAAATATCTGTTTTCGCGTAACTCTTTTTCCCTTTAAAAATAATGTGTTATATAAATCCTGCTTTAAAGCAACGGCTATCCGCTCACCGTTAATTGACAAATTATTAATTTCATTTAAAACTTTAAAATTTTCGTACAAAAGAGAAGCTTTAGGTAATACTTTTTCCCCAGCAATATATGTGCAATTTCTGACCATTCTTTGTATAAACTGTTCAGATGTTTCCTTTAAGTCTATCTTTTTATCAATATTCCACGGAAGTACCTGCCCCGACTCAAGTCTCTTTACCCAGCCATTACTGTTTGATGATACAGGTCCAACATAATATGGAATCTGAAAAGAAAAAAGCATTAATATTCTTTCTGATACTGTATATCCCGACTCATCTTTTTCATTCAAAAACGGAAGATATTTTTCAGCATTTTTCAATATTGCTTTTAATTCAGAAGCATGAATCTGATTCGGAATAACCCCATTTTTAAATGTAAGCTGTTTTGGCAGAAAATTTTCCTTATCCATCTCATTTTTTATATATTCTATATCTGTATCATCTACATTATCAACAGATTTTAGCAGTTTTTTTATACTATTGTACAAATCTTCCTGCTTTCGCTCTTTATAATTTCTTCGTGACTTTTCTTCCGAGTTAAACGAATTGACATATGCACTATATGTACCGTTTTCTTCACTTCTGAACAATTTATCATATACGGTAGGTTCAAAATGCTTTTTTACAACTCGTTTTAAAATTTTTAAATCTTTTTTGTGTTTTTCATAATCAGCAACTCTTGCAAATGACAAATATTGATAATTTTTCATTATCTCTGCCACCTGTGCCTTATCATGTATTTCTTTTAATTTTGAAATAATGTCATATACATCTGTTCCCAGCTTTTCTTCAAGCACTCCTGCCTTTTCATCATAATCACTATCAACAAAACTAAATGTGATTTTCTTATCTTCATCTGATATTTCAGTAAATGTATCATCTATAATATCTGTAATTTTGACACTGAGTCCGCACATGCTCTTAACAAATGCTTTTTTTAACTTATCACTGTTTTTTATCTCAAGTATTTCACAAACTTTTTCTGATTTTCTTGTTCTTGAATATTCTCTGCTGCAAAGTACCTGCTCAAAATCTGTTCCAGCAATGTCCGTCTTTAATGATATTCCATACTCTTCTGTAATAAGACCAGACACCTGATTATACAAATCTGTTATCGTCTGTTTACTGCTTTCACTTCCGATTCCGGATAACAAAAAATGCCCTCTGTGCTTAAACATATTTGCAACCGCAAGATATACCAATCTCACATCTTTTTGAGAAGCATCTTCAATTAATTCTTTTCTCAAGTGAAATATCGTCGGATATTGTTTATAATAATCGGCATCTTTATAATTTTTATCATTAAATATACCATTCTTATCTTTTACATTATCCTGCTTGTCCTCAACGTGAAAAAAACTGTTATCAAGTCGTTGATAAAAATTACTGTCAACTTTCTGAATCTCATCTGCAAAATAACTTCTGATTAATCCCATTCTGACTGCATTTCTTTGTTCCCTTCTCCTTGATGTCCTGTGAGTTCTCCTCTCCACTGCCGGATTAGCTTCATCAAACTCACGGATTCCCCACATATCCTTTCCTTTAAACCTAATCAGATTATAGGCGTCATCTGTCACTGCCCATCCTACAGAATTAGTACCCATATCAAGTCCAAGATAATATTCTTTCTCCATACGTAAAACCCCCTTGACTTAAATCTTTTCTAGTGTTATTTTAATATTGAATTAACAAAGCGAGTGCAAATAAGGTTAATCCGAAATCGCCACTTTGTGGCTCTGCATGGTGCAGATTTTATTGGTCTCATATGAGACCTTTTTTTATGCCCCCTCCATGACATCACGCTCTTTTATTCCAACTGTTTTAATAATATCATATCGCATAATGCTTTTCAATTACTATAATTTATTTTCACATTTACTTTCCATGTACAAATCCACTGCTGTATTATTTATTTTTTCTATAATATTCTTTTTTGCATTTTCGGGTGTATATATCTTTATAACCCATTCATCCATATCATCTATCTCTTTCATTTTCAGATATTTTTCTTCCATTATCGCCACTTCATATATATACATCATTTGCACAAAATTATATTCAAAGCATAGACTAAATAGAACATTAACTGTTACGAGGTTTTTATGAACTGTCCAAATTCTGTACAGCTTCAGGTTGTTGGAATGGCTTATGTTCCATGGCAGCGTTGGGGCGACATATATGAACCATGTAAGGCATTGGCAAGAGGGACTCTTTTTGCAGCCTTGGATAAACCTTTTAAAGGAGGCTGTCGATGAATAACAATTATATGAGAAATGCAAATATGCGAAATTGTGGATGCAGCCAGCAAAACAGAAATATGCAGCAGCGAAATGCCATGCCGGCAGTTGAGACGCATAATAAAAATAAAGGACTTATGAGTATATACGAACTTGGGTTTGCCATGACAGAAGCTCTATTATATCTTGATACGCACCCAGATGATGCCGAAGCTATTGAATATTATAATTCAATAAAACCACAATATGCCGAAGCCGTTGCTGATTATGAGGAGTGTTTTGGTGCAATCATTGCGGACAGCATTAACGGATGTGGTTACTGGAACTGGCAGGCGACACCACTTCCATGGGAAAAGGAGGGCTGTTGATATGTGGAATTATGAAAAAAGACTTGAATATCCTATAAATATTAAACAGACAAATCCGGCACTTGCGGCTATGATTATCAGTCAGTATGGTGGACCTGACGGCGAGCTTGGGGCTTCAATGCGTTATATTTCGCAACGTTACACCATGCCCGACCGTGCTGTGGCGGGACTTCTTACAGATATTGGAACAGAAGAATCTGCACACTTATGTTGCATATTATATTTTCAAATAAATTTTCAAATTATACTTATTCATGTCATTGTAGGAATTATCATAATACTCTATTTTACTTATAAAACTTTTTAAAAAATGATTCATTTTAGCTGCATCTATATTCTGATTATCTATAAGTTTAATACAATCATTAAAATATAATTTTTTCTCTTTATATAATAAAAGCTCTTTTTGTTTTTCACGTTCATTTTCAACCATTTCTTCTGCTTTTTTTATCTGACTTTGCAACTCTTCATTCCTCAACTTGTATTCCTCTTTGGAATATATCCCATTTTCATATGCATCTTTCTGCCGTTCATCTTTTTTCTTCATTAAATGAATATTATTTAAAATACTATCTATATCCACATCAATACTGTTCTCTTTTTGTCTGCATACACTCATATCAATTTCAAATTCCGGCAATATGCACAATAACGAATCTTTTATTATTTCTGAAATTTTTGAATACTTAACTGATTTTGTATGACATACCGATTGCCTGCTGCAAAGAATGTATGTTGCATCTTTATTATTCTTATTTCTTTTATCAGTATACTTTTTCATAATCATTGCAGCACCACACCTGCCACAAACCATAATTCCAGCAAAAGGATTTTTTAATGTCACATCTTTTTTCTCTCTTGAAATACTTCCCCTTTTTTTCTGAGCCTCATAAAATATTTTTTCATCAATTATAGCCTCATGCTTACCATCTGCCATTATTATTTCATCATTATTATGATTAAATGGTCTTGTTTTCAATATTTTTTCATCTTTCCAGATTTTAACCGTTTTTCTTATATTCCACCTTATTTTCCCTATATATACTGGATTAGATAATATTGAATTTATTGAATACGGCGACCAGTTATCTGATTTTAATGGCTTTACACTGCCGCTATCGAGAATTTTTGCTATTTTGGCAAATCCATATCCTTTATTTACATACAAATCAAAAATCATTTTTACAACATCTGCTTCTTCTTGTTTTATTTCAAGCGTATGAAATTTATCTTTTCCACTTCCTGCAATTATTTTGTTATAACCAAACGGTCGTACTGACGCTATATAATTTCCCTGCTTTACTGATGCCATCCGGCCACGATTCATAATCCTTTTTGAATATTCAAGATAATCATTTCCTCTCATCAATTCCATTTCAAAAAAACGTCTGTCATATTCATCACATAAATTGTATATTTTTGTTGGTGTTATAACAGCTGTATTAGTATATCTAAATGTGTTTATAACTCTCCCGCAATCAAGCAAATCTCCTCTTGACAATCTTTGCGGTTCTATAACAAGAACACCAGCATATATCTGTGACTCCAGCATATGAAGTACCTTTTTCATTACCGGTCTGTCATCAATAGTTTCACCCGAAACAACTTCACGGCATATGTGTTCTTCCGATATTTTTTTACCAAATTCTCTTACAGCATAATCCTGAAGCTGTAACTCATGTTTTGCAAGCACTTCACATACTTGTTGTGCAGAATCATCGGCACGCGATTTTCTAAGATACATAATTACATTTTTTTCATTTATTTCCATAATTTATTTTCCTAAATAACTTCTAAATCATTATATGTATTAAATTTACAAAAAAATATATTTTTTCAAATTTACCCCTTGACAATTTATAGAATTTTATGTAGAATAACACTTGCGTTCGGCATTGTAGATAAATGCTGGCATAGTTAAATAGTTTATGCGCGAGTGGCTCAGTGGTGGAGCACCTCCTTGCCAAGGAGGGGGTCGCGGGTTCGATCCCCGTCTCGCGCTCTTTTGTTTAAGAAGTCGAATTTCGGCTTCTTTTTTTATATAATTACACAAAATCAGACTGCTTACATGAGACTTACCCATTCTATTAATCCGGTTAAGCAGTATATTTTTTAATATTTAACGGCAGCCGCCAGAATCCTGTATAAACATAAATTCTGGCGGCTGCCGTAATAATTTTTCAATATTATATTTATTTTACCAGCTCATTACTTCGTAACCGGTATCTGTGACAAGAACCATAATTTCCCACTGTGCTGATGGCTCATCATCGTCTGTATATATTGTCCAGCCATTATCTTCATCAACATAAATGTCAGGCACACCCATATTTATCATAGGTTCAATTGTGAATACCATTCCAGGTGCCATAACCATTCCTGTTCCTTTTTTGATAACATAACTTACAAATGGTGTCTCATGGAATTCAAGTCCGATTCCGTGTCCGCCGACATCTCTTACTACAGAATAGCCATTTGCCCTTGCATGATCATTAATCGCCTGTGCAACATCTCCAAGGTGTCCCCATGGTTTAACTTGTTTAAGTCCAAGTTCAACACACTCCTTTGCTACATCAACGAGCTTTTTGTTTTCAGGAGAAACATTTCCTATACAATACATTCTTGATGAATCAGAAAAATACCCATCAAGAATTGTTGAACAGTCAACATTTATAATGTCGCCATCAACTAACTTTATATTACTTGATGGAATACCATGGCATACTTCATTATTAATTGACGTACACACGCTCTTTGGAAATCCCTCATAATTAAGCGGTGCTGGAATTCCTCCCATTGCCGTTGTCTTTTCATATACCATCTGGTCAATTTCTTCTGTTGTCATCCCGGCTTTAATATGTTCACCTACATAATCAAGAACTGCTATGTTGATTTTGGCACTTTCACGCATTTTTTCAAGCTGATATTCATTTTTAATGATGCTTCTAGGTGGAACTTTGTGGAATTTTTTCCTGAATGTCTCTATTTTTCTGTCGAAGTCAGCATGACACTCTCCATAATTTTTTCCACTTCCGCACCAGCAAGGCTCATCTCTTCTTAACTTTTTCATTATAATCCTCATTTCCCGAAATTTTTTCCATTCAACATTCAATATACGTATATGATTATCATACAATTCTGCTATTGCTGCAATGCTTCCATAATTGCCGGAAGCATCTGTTTCTTACGTGATACAACACCATCAAGATAAACTGAATCGTCGGTTGTACCAACATTAAATGCCTGTGATATTGTTGCCGAGGCATTTTTGCCACTGCACAAAACTTCAGAACCGCCGTCTAATACATTAGTAATCATAAAAAATACCATATCCATTCCGTTATCGCCGGTAACCGTACTGATATAATCTTTCATTTTCACTTTTATATTCTGAACTTCTTCCTGTTCCATACAGTTGACCTGTCCAACGCCTATCACAACATCGCCTACAGAAAACTTCTTGAAATCTCTGTTAAACAAATCTTTAGGCGTCCGGCTTTCGATATTGCTTCCGGCCTTAAACATTGCCCTGCCATACTCTTCTATGTCAATACCGGCAAGCTTGGCAAGCTTCTTGCAGGCTTCAATATCATCTGCAGTACATGTTGGAGATTTCAAAATTAATGTATCTGATATTATTGCCGAACATAAAAGTGCTGCAACATCTTTTTCCGGCACAAGATTATGTTCACAATACATCTTATATATTATAGTCGCAGTGCAGCCCAATGGCTGGTTTCTGAAAAATACAGGAAACATTGTCTGTATTGAACCAATACGGTGATGATCAATTATTTCCATAATATCAGCCGTATCCACACCATCAACAGCCTGGCTTCTCTCATTATGGTCAACCAGAATAAGCTTCTTTTTTCCATGTTTTAAAAGATTTCTTCTCGAAATCATGCCGATATATTTACCATTTTCATCTGTTATCGGGAAATCACGGAAACGCTTTTTTGCCATGACATCCTGAATATCTTCTATGAAATCTGTATTCTTAAATGTGATAAGGCCTTCCGAATGCATCATATAGTAACTTATGGGTATGCTCTGGTTTATAAGTCTGGCAACCGTATACGTATCGTAGTCAGTAACAATAATAGCACAATTTTTTTCTTGTGCAACCTTTATAATTGTCTTTGAAACTGCTGCACCCTCACATATAACAATGCATCTTGCGTCCATTTCTATAGCACATAACTGGGCTTCATACCTGTTTCCAAGTATAACTATATCTCCCTTATTGATAAATTGTTCCATTAAGTCAGGGTTTGCTGCAGCTATTACAACTTTACCACTGTCTACTACCTGTGTTGTATCGCCTGTAACAACCTTTGCTTTCAACGTATCTACAATATTTTCAAATCGTGTCTTTGCAACTGACAATATGTTACTGTCATAAACCTCAAAATATGAACGTGATATATCTCCTATTGTAACAAGTCCCTTCAAAATTCCATCACTTGCAATAGGAAGTGTTACAACATTGTTCTTTTTCATTATTTCCCAGGCCTGTTTTATTGAAATATTTTCATCAACACCATCAACAAAATGTATATCAACATCTTTAACCTGTGGCCGTACATCACGCATATATTCCGGCGGTTTTATTCCCAGATTTTTAAACACAAACTGTGTCTCTTCATTAAGATGCCCTGCTCTTTTCGGAATATAACGTTCTCCTGTTATAATAGTTTTAAACCTGGCATAACATACGGCTGAACACACTGAATCTGTATCAGGATTTCTATGCCCTATTACATATATAGGAGTTTTCACATTTTCCTCCATTCCACAGATAATTACTATAATCTGCTAATATTTTTAATATTTCAAAAAGACTGCCATATACGATATTGCAAATAAATACCACATATAACAGTCTTTTATATTAGTTACGGAATACAACAATCTCAGTTGATTCTGTCTCACCAAGCTGTCTTAACTTTGCCTGCATGTTCTTTATCTTCTTCTGATATACATAGAATGCATCATGTGCCTTATTGAAGTATTCCATAGCAAGTTCTACATTGCCATCTTCTTTTGCCTGCCATGACTGTGTAGCATACTTGTGAATATCATTATGTGAAGCTTTTAATTCTGCAAATTCAGTACATCCTGTAATAGCCGGGTCTGTCTGTGCTGCAAGCCACTTACCAAGCTTACATGTCTCATTATTATTAAGCTGTGTAATCTTTAAATGTTCAAAATCAACAACATTGTTATATACACGCCACATAAGAATAAAGTGGTCTATCTCAAATATTCTGAGCCAGTCCTGAGTTGTAACCTCAGCAAAGCCTCGAACCATATCACTTCTTGTCGTATCAATATAACGTCCAATCTTGTATACATGTGTACCCTGTTCTTTACAATCCTTAGACAGTTCTTCGTAACTGTCAGATATATTAGATACCTGTTTTGCAAAATCCGATGTGAATTCTGACTGTTTATCAATATCAGAAAATACTTCATCAATCTTATCTTTTATCTCTGTCATCTGTGATGCCATCTTTTCAATATCTACAAGTGAATCTTCAACTTTTTTATTACCTTCTTCAAGTTTTGAAGTTGTCTCATTCATTGATTCAGCAAGAACTCCGATATCATTTTTTAATTCATTAACATATCTTACGATATCTTCTGCTGACTCTGATGTATTACTTGAAAGCTGTCTTACCTGGTCTGCAACAACCGCAAATCCTTTTCCTGCTTCACCTGCTCTTGCCGCCTCAATAGATGCATTAAGTGCTAAGAGATTACTCTGGCTGGCAACTTTTTTAACAATATCAACAATCTCACTGATTTTATCAATCTTATCCTGAAATTCCTGCACCTGTTCATTAATCCTGCTTATATTTTCTGATGACTGGTTTACAACCTTGATACTTTCGTTCATGTTGGCTGTACTGTTCTGTGCTACTGCAAGCATCTCATGTGTATTATCCTGAATACCGCCAACTGTCTTTGAAATATTATTAATTGATTCTTCAAGATTATGACTTGCTTCTTCCATCTCAGCTATTGAGTCCGTCTGTGACTGTACCTGATCAAGCGTATTCTTTACATACGAATTATCGCCAATTGATTCCATAGCCTCATTAAGACGCATAACAAAGTTGTTATTTGACTTCTTAAATGCATGAATCAGCTCATTAAGCTTCTCTCCATATGCCGGATTATCAAATGCCGTTACATCGATATCATCATATTCACCCTGTATGACTTTGTCCATCATCTGCATCATAACATCTATATCATGACTAACATTACTATTATTTTTATTTTTTCCAAACATAGCGATTACTCCTTCCGCTGTCTTTATTTAAGCACTTTCATGCTTAAATTCCGCACATGATATTTTTTAATATGATAACATAATTTCCAAAAAAAAGAAACACTTATTTTGATTTCACATATTATAATAAAAAAGTTTTATGGAGTTTCTATGAAGCATGCATTTAAGCGGCTTACCGCCCTTATTATGATTATGGTTTTTACATGTATATCACTTATAGGATGTACAAAACACACGCAAAAAAATGATATCAGAAAAATCACCCTGAATGAAGTTGCACACTCTATTTTTTACGCACCTCAATATGTGGCAATCGAAAAAGGATATTTCAAGGACGAAGGCATTGATTTAACTCTTGTCACCGGCTTTGGTGCTGATAAAGTTATGACCGCACTCATAAGTGGAGATGCAGATATTGGTTTTATGGGTTCTGAAGCCTCTGTTTATATATATACCGGTGGTTCTTCAGATTATGCTGTCAATTTTGCACAGCTTACACAACGTGCCGGTAATTTTCTTGTCTCAAGAGATAATATAAGTAATTTTAAATGGAGTGATGTAAAAGGAAAAACTATCATCGGAGGAAGAGCCGGCGGCATGCCACAGATGCTTCTCGAATACATTTTAAAGAAAAATAATATTGATTGTAAAAAAGATGTTGAAATAGTGCAAAATATCGATTTTGGTTCAACTGCTGCAGCTTTTGCGTCTGGTCTTGGGGACTTTACTGTGGAATTTGAACCATCTGCAACAGCAATTGAGTCAGAAAATAAAGGATACATTGCTGCTTCGCTCGGCGTAGACAGCGGTTATGTTCCATATACAGCATATTGTGCCAAAAAAAGCTTTTTAAAGAATAATCCTGAAATAATACAGTCATTTACCAATGCAATCCAAAAGGGTCTTGAATTTGTAAACAGCCACAACAGCAGCGAAATCGCCGCCGTTATAGCTCCACAGTTCAAAGAAACTGACATCCAGACACTCACAAAAATAGTTGAACGTTATAAATCACAGGATACATGGAAAAATGATACTATTTTTGAAGAGTCATCATTTTCTCTGCTTACTGACATTTTAAAACAGGCCGGAGAACTTGACGAGAATGTCCCTTACAACAAACTGGTAACAACTGATTTTTCAAAGAAAGCGGTTAAATAACTTTCCTATAAGTTTACACATTCCATAAAACACAGGAATTGCACCTGCCATCCATATAAGTGTCATTACAAACAATGGCAATGGCATGCTGCTTATTGCAAATAATCCCGGGAATAACAGAATACCACCAACTATTCCAGCTCCCATCAACACGCAAACAACTGCCCTGAACAAATCAAACGGTCTGCATACGCGATACAATTCTGCCATTCCTACTGTGAGCAGGATAAAAGTAACTGATGTTGACAGCTGTTCATGCGGTATTCCACTGAAATTATTGTATACAGTAAATATCGCAACGAGAAGAAAATCCGTCAATGCTGCCGGAAGTGCCTTAATAGCAACATTCACAAGAAATCTTCCTTTTATCCGGCTCCTGTTTCTTTGCATTGCAAGAAAAAATCCCGGTGCACCGATTGTAAATGCCCCAAGCAGGGACAGCTGTGTAGGATACAATGGATACCTGTGTCCTACTATAAGTGTAAACAATGCTAAAAGCATTGAAAATATATTCTTTACAAGAAACAGCGAGGCTGTCCTTTGGATATTATTAACTACTCTTCTTCCTTCAAGAACAACTGATGGCATACATGAAAAATCCGAATTAACAAGCACTATCTGTGCCGCATTGCATGCCGCTTCACTTCCGGAACCAAAAGCTATGCTGCAATCGGCACTTTTGAGTGCAAGTACATCATTGACACCATCGCCGGTCATTGCGACCACATCGCCGTTATCTTTGAGAGCCTGTATTATTCTTCTCTTCTGTTCAGGCTGCACTCTGCCAAACACTGTATACTTTAGTGCCGCAGCTTCAAGTTCCTCATCTGTCTGAAGTGACGAAGCGTCTATAAATTTATCAGCATTAATAATTCCTGCATCGTGTGCAACACTTGATACTGTCACCGGATTATCTCCCGATATAACTTTTATCTCAACTTCCTGATCTGCAAAATACTTAAATGTTTCTTTTGCATCTTCTCTTATCGCATTGCCAATTGCAATAAGTGCGAGCGGTTTCGCAGGCGATGTAAGTTTCTTACCTTCCGGATTATAGTCTAAAATTCCAAACGCCATAACTCTTAGACCTTTTCTTGCATATGACTCTATATGGCTTTCATATACAGAATACTCATTGAGAAGCAGTTTTTCCGGTGCACCAATTATATATGTATCTCCTGATGAAAACGTAGCACTACTGTACTTTGTCTCAGATGAAAATGAACAGACACTCTCCGCCTGCCTCGTCTTTTCTGAATCAAAATATTGCTGCAACGTTTCCATTGTAATATTATCAGCATTGAGATTATTAACAAGATTGCCTATCATCTCATGAAGTGCCGGAAATTCACCCTGCTCATAGTATTCAAGCGGCTCAACCTGTGCAACTGACATCTTATTTTCTGTTATTGTTCCCGTCTTATCAACACACAGGATATTTACTCTTGCAAGTGTTTCCACACATGCCATTTCATGTACAAGAACATCCTTTTTTGCAAGTCTCATTACACTTACAACAAGTGCAATACTTGCAAGAAGATATAAGCCTTCAGGTATCATTCCTACAAGTGCAGCTATCATCGACACAACGCTCTGCTGTAACGTATTGCCTAGTGCAAAAAATGTTCTGCAAAACATCAATATGCCAATTGGAATAATAGCAATACCTATAACTTTCACAAGCTTGTCAAGAGAACGCATCATCTCCGTCTGCTGTTTTTTTCTCGATGCTTTCGCTTCCAGGGTTATCTTTGATGCATATGATGAAAGTCCTACATTCTCAAGAACAGCCAAACATTCTCCTGACACAACAAAACTTCCCGATAATAGCATATCTCCTTTTTTCTTTGTTATCTCATCAGATTCTCCTGTTACAAGTGATTCATTAACCCTGACAATCCCATCCACAACTACAGCATCTGCACAAATCTGGTTTCCTGATTTAAACCTGCACAAATCTCCTTTTACAAGCGTCTGCGAATCAACTTCTGACTCTTTTCCATCCCTTATAACTTTTGTTTTAGGTGCATTGAGAAGCGTAAGCCTGTCGAGCACACGTTTGGTTCTTAGTTCCTGTATTATACCGATAAGTGTATTTATCACTATAATTGGAAGAAAGGTCATATTAATATATGACCTTACCAGAATTAACAAACATGCAAATATTGCAAATATTAAGTTGAAATATGTAAATACATTACCGGCTACTATCTGGCACACACTTTTAGACTGGCTCTTAACTGTTTCATTAAAAAGTCCGTCTGCTGTTAATTTATCAACCTGTTCCTGTGTAAGACCTTTGATAGTATCTGTATCTGACATATCTTTATTCCCCGTATTTTATCTGCTTTCCTGCTACAGACAATGTATAATACATTGAAGCTGCAAATATAATAAGTTTTATTGCAAATGAAACTGCTATACTTACCATTGATGACGAATCATATAACTGGAATGATATAGCATTAACAAAATAAATGCCTGTTGATAATGCATACCAGTATTTTGGAAGACTTCCGGTTATAACTCCATATGTTGCATTAGTAAGTGCAAAATGAATAAGCATATCCATGATACAGCCAAGACCCATGAGAAGCCATAACGCTATTGGTGCATTAAAAAGTGTTGATACCGATTCATATGTAGATGTTATATCACTGTTGGAAAGTCCCTGAAAAGCCTGCTCAAGACCTTCATTTCTGATTGCAATACACCATACATAATATGAAACCGCTGTGACACCATATAATATGCCATCACCAATTCCAAGCCCCATACCTGCCATATATACATCACCGCGTGTGTCATATCTTTGTGTTATCATATTGCCAAGCACAACTCTTGCTGCAAGAAATGCAACAGAAGCAACAACGCAATAGACAATTGTATACGCATGCTGATTATATGAAAATGCCATATCTACACTAGGTATAAGTGCAAATGCCGACATAATAAGATTCACACATACAAATACAAAAATCACATAACTTAAAAGTCCGAGAAAGAATGGAACGACTTTGCCTTCCCATCTTTTCTTAACTACAATAAACATTACAATGAAAAATGACAGCATGAGAATTCCTCCTGCCATAATCATCCCTTCTACACCAGACGGCAAAGTCTGTAATAAATCAATTCCTTCCATATATTCCTCCAACATATTGTTCTTTTTTTATTTTATCATATGACAACCTTATTTGCAAAGAAGCCTTTATTTATTTTATATAAAATTTATATAAAATAAAGCAGCTACATAATGCAGCTGCTTTTCACATAATCTTTATTGCAAACAATATATCTTTTCAAAAATTACCTGTATATTTAAAAAGGCACACTGTAGAACATTGCGGATTATAATTTTGTTACATTAGTTGCCTGTGGACCCTTAGCTCCTTCTGTAACATCGAACTCAACCTGAGCACCTTCGTCTAATGACTTAAAGCCGTCCATGTTAAGACCTGAGTAATGTACGAATACATCATCACCATTCTCATCGCTGATGAATCCGTAACCCTTCTGATTGTTGAACCACTTAACTGTACCTTTCATTTCAAGTACCTCCAAAAAAAATGTGACGTTTTGCCTATAAGCAAATACCTCATTCCTATATTAGCATTACTTTTATGCACTGTCAACAACCATTTATATAGTTATTCAACATATAAAAATCATTTTTTTAATTTTCAAACGTCACACGGCTAAGTTCAATTTTATCCTTGCCACGCTGCACAACGGATACTTTATCACCTTTTTTGAGTTTTATACCTTTAGCAATAAGCATATTTCCATTAACAGCCACTGTTGTACATTCTTTATCATTGACAAATACTACGCTGAACGTATTGAAATTCTCTCCTTCTACACATATGTGATCGGAATATTCATATGCATCTGTTATTTTTATCTCATCAGTTCCCATCTTTAAATCCGTTGCCTGATATGGATTTTCTCCACCATATATATCATGGTCACCATATAGTATATCATATTCAAGAATTTTTAAATTTTTAAGATAGTCTGTTGAATCTTTCTGTTTCTGATGATATTTATTAATATATCCTCCTGTAATACCAAGCCTTCCAAATACATATGACGAAAGCTGATACGCTTCCATATTCTTATATTCTCTTTTCAGACCGATATTATCCCATATAATATATGGTGTCTGATATATATTACCATATGAAAGTGTCTCGTTTGTAAAATTAAATCCGGGAAGATGATCGCCATACATTACAAGAATTGTCTGCTCATCCCTTTCTGATAAATACTTTACAAGCTCACCGACAAACTTATCCATCTCATGTATCTGATTAATATAATATTCAAACGCAGCCTTATCTGCCCCATCAAAAAAGTTTTCAACTTTTATCTCAGGATTATAATTTTCCGGCATCTGCGACGGATAATCGCCATGTCCCTGAACTGATATTGTATATATATAATCGGAGCCTTCCGTTGAATCAAGAATTTTTGCAATTTCGCCGGTAAGTATGCTGTCTTTTGCCCAGCCTATCGGATTATATTCAATATCTGACATATATTCTATTGATGTAAATGTATCATATCCAAGATGTGAAAAAACCTTATTGCGGTTATAGAATGTTCCGTCATTATTATGAAGAGCATGTGTGCTATATCCAAGATTTTTCAGGTCATATGCCGCCGATTCACATATAGCCGACTGTAAAACTGTTTTGTAAGGATACTCACCAGGTCCGAAATCATCAAGATTTATTCCTGTCTGTACCTCAAATTCAGTATTTGCTGTCCCGGCACCAAAACATGGCACAGATATATAACCGGCTGAATATTCTGATGATAGTCTTTTCATATTAGGCAATACATCCTGTGAAAATTTTACTCCTTTAACTCTGTCCGGATTAAAAAATGACTCGAGCTGCAAAAATATAATATTAGGTGCTTCCTGTGAATTAACAACGCCATTGTCAGTCTGCTCATTTTCAATATTATTTTTTATATTGTTAATATATTCCTGTGAGTATTCTCCCGATTTGCTTATTCCACGCCCAACAACGCTGCATGAAAAACAATATACAAATCCGTAATGCCTGTATGCTATTCCAAGATTACCAAAATTACGTCCAAGAACACCTGCCGGAATCAGTATAACTGTCAATGCTGTAACAACTGCACCGGCAATAACTGTTTTTACAGATGAAAATATTATTCTTCTCTTTAATGTCTGTGCAATTATTACTTTTGGTCCTTTAATCCATAAAAACACCAATCCCGCAATACCTGCAATTATTCCAATAACAATCAGTATAATCTGAAAAACATTAAGATATACAGGCAATACTTTAACCGCATCTTTTATCAGATATATGTCCATTGCTGTAAATGGAGTTTTTCTGGCAGACAAAACAACAAAATTGATAACCGCCAGTGTTATCCATATCGCTGATATCATTACATACACAAAAACCTTGCGTGTAGTAAAAAATCCTATACATAATGTAAGAAATATTATTGAAGTATTGTAAAGAAACACAACAGGATTGGCAAATAGCTCTGCCAATCCCCATAAATTTCTGTGATTCAGACATTCAATAATCATATTAATAATCAATGAAAGAATTATCATCTTTCCTACTTCGGTATGCAGACCGGCACAAGCCACGTTTCTGCACCAGAAAAAAATCTTTTTCAATTTTATTTCTCCGCCTTTAATATGTCTATAATCTCACGTTCTTTATCTTTAAGTTTTCTTGAAGCTCCTCTTGAGCTTATTACACTGTAGCCATACTGCATCGCTTTATCATTATCGCCGCTCTTGTATGCAAGAACTGACATAAGATAACTAATAGTATTTTCATCCATTCCACATATCGGAGGATATTCTTTTTGCAATGCTTCCTCAAAACCTTTGTAAGCTTTTTCCCTATAATGCTCTTCTATTTTTTCTTCCGACATAGATCTGTAAAGCCATGAAAGCTTCAGGCATAAATATGCACATTCACTTAATTTTGCAGGCTTTTTTATAGCTGTAAGAAGTGCCATTTTGTATCTGACAACAGCTTCATCATATGAATATATTCCATCGTATTCAACTGAAACACCAGCATACTTACTGCCGATTTCTTCCATAAGCGTTTTACGCTGTGAAGGTGTAATATTATTAAATTCCCTTGATACTGCTGAATATCCGCAATGAGGGCACATATAAACATCATATTTTATGGTGTCAACTCCCTCATATATCGGACGTAAATCCATTTCACTCCCCTTAAATCTTGCTTTTCCGGTCTTTACTATCTTTGTTGTAAATTCCTTCATGCATACAGGACATTCTATCTTTTTATCATAGACATACATCCCCTCTTCTTTTTCTATTTCCTGTGTTAATTCACTCACTATGAGCCTCCATGCTTATTATTTTGGAAGTTTAAATGAACTCTTTAACGATACAATCCGGTTAAACACCGGCTTTCCAGCCTCACTGTCTTTAATATCAACACAAAAATAACCGTTTCTTACAAACTGGAATTTTTCTTCTTTTGCTGCATTCATAAGTTCAGGCTCAACATAACAGTTATCAATGACTGTAAGTGAATGTGGGTTTACATTTATTGAACCATCTTCTTCATTATACACGCCTTTTTCTTCATCCACGATATTTTCATATAGACGTACCTGAACCTGCTTGCCTTCAGATGCAGATACCCAATGAATTGTACCTTTTACTTTACGGCCCTCAAAATTACCGCCGCGTGTTTCCGGATCATAAGTGCAATGAATCTCTGTAACTTCACCTGATTCATCAGTCTTATAGTCTGTACATGTGACAAAATAAGCATTCATAAGACGCACTTCATTACCAGGAAACATTCTGAAATACTTCTTTGGAGGATCGATCATAAAATCATCCCTCTCAATATAGAGTTCTTTTGTAAATGGAACTTTTCTTGTTCCAAGCTCCGGATTTTCCTGATTATTAGGAACTTCCATATATTCAACCTGTCCAACAGGATAGTTGTCAATAATAACTTTTACAGGATTGAGTACAGCCATCATTCTGCGTACTTTGAGTTTTAAGTCTTCTCTTATGCAATACTCAAGCATCGGATATTCAACAGAGCCCTGGCTCTTTGTAACACCCACAAGCTCAACAAATGTCTTAATCGATTCAGGTGTAAATCCTCTTCTTCTCAAAGCTGCAATTGATACAAGACGTGGGTCATCCCATCCGTCAACAATTCCATCTTCGACAAGTCTCTTAATATATCTCTTTCCTGTAACAACATTGTTAAGGTAAAGCTTCGCAAACTCAATCTGCTTAGGTGGATTCTCATATTCAAGTTCTCTTACAACCCAGTCATAAAGCGGTCTGTGGTCTTCAAACTCAAGCGTACATATTGAATGCGAAACACCTTCAATAGCATCTTCAATCGGATGTGCAAAATCGTACATAGGATAAATACACCATTTATCGCCTGTTCTATGATGTGAAATATGTGCAACTCTGTAAATAATAGGATCTCTCATGTTGATATTGGCTGCTGCCATATCAATCTTTGCACGAAGCACTTTCTCTCCGTCTGCATACATTCCATTTTTCATATTTTCAAAAAGTTCAAGGTTCTCTTCAACCGAACGGTTTCTGTAAGGACTTTCCTTGCCAGGTTCTGTAAGTGTTCCTCTGTACTCTCTTATCTGTTCAGGTGTAAGGTCACACACATATGCTTTCCCTTTGCGGATAAGCTTTACTGCAGCCTCATACATTCTATCAAAATAATCTGATGCAAATAAAACATCGCCATGCCACTTTGCACCGAGCCACTCTACATCACGCTTAATCGAATCTACAAATTCAACCTTTTCTTTTGTCGGATTTGTATCATCAAATCTTAAATTAAACTGTCCGCCATATTCCTGTGAAAGTCCATAATTTAAAAGTATTGACTTTGCATGACCTATATGAAGATATCCGTTAGGTTCAGGTGGAAATCTTGTAATAACCTTTTTGCAATGTCCCTCCGCAATATCTTTATCAATAATCTGCTCTATGAAATTTTTTGAAACAGCTTCATTTTCCATTTGATTTTTTCCTCCTGCTATAAAGTTAGTTAAGTATAAAACAAATTTGTTTTTGTTGCAATGTATTAATAATTGCTGTCTTTGTTAATAAGATTATCATAAATGTCATCAACTGACTCTCTTATGCTTTTTCCATTAAGATTAAGTGTAATATCGGCATATTTACGATACAGATTTTTTCTGTCTTCAAATATCTCGTCAATTGTTGTCTTTCCATTTGATACAACGCCACGTTCTTTAAGGCTTCCTACTCGCTCTTCCAGCTCAATCTCATCAACCTCAAGATATATAACAGTTCCGATATCTTTAAAATGCTCCATTGCCGTTTCTCCGTACACGGCACTTCCACCTGTTGCAATAACTGCATGTTCTGCATTTATTGTACAATTGATATCATTTTCTATTTTGATAAATCCATCGTCACCATATTTTTCAATAATTCTTTCAAGTGTTGTACCGTATTTTTCCTGAATTACAAGGTCAGAATCTATAAAACTGTATCCGAGCTTTTTTGCAAGAACTACACCAAGTGTGCTCTTTCCGCTGCCCGGCATTCCGATAAATATTATATTTTTCATCTTCTCTTCTCACAAAGTTCCCGTAAATGTTTTAAGTCATCTATGCTGAAATTATATGCTGTATTACAGAAATGACACTTGACTTCTATAGGATTGCCTTCTTCTATCATCTGGTCAATCTCATCTTTGCCGACACTCATGATTGCCATTGCAACTCTCTCTTTTGAACAGTTGCAATAGAATTCTGTAGGCGTCTTATCCAGAATCTCAAGCCCCATATCCCCAAGAATATGCTCAAGTATTTCCTCCGGGGTCATTCCCTCTTCAAGAAGCTGTGTTACCGACTTTACTTCTTTTATACGTGCTTCAAGCTTTTCTATAGTCTCTTCCTTTGCATCCGGCATAAGCTGGATTATAAATCCACCCGCCTGTTCAACTGTATTGTCCTTATTCATGAGGACACCAAGACCTACTGATGAAGGCACCTGCTCGCTTGTTGCAAAATAATATGTCAGGTCGTCTGCAATCTCACTTGTAACAAGTATTGTATCTCCAACATAAGGCTCTCTTAATCCGATATCCTTTATAACACTTAACACGCCAAGTCCCAACGCACCCGCAATATCAAGTTTTCCGTCTTTTAACGGAAGCATTACCTGTGGATTGGCAACAAATCCCTTTACTCTTCCTTTTGAATCAGCAGTAACCGTCATCGCACCGATTGGACCATTACCTTTAATCTGTATTGTAACGACATCTGAGTCGTTTTTCATCATAGTTCCCATCATCGCACCGCCTGTGAGAAGTCTTCCAAGTGCAACAGTAGCAATCGGGCTCATCTCATGGTGCTGTCTTGCCGTCTCAACGACATTTCTGGTTGTTGCTGCAAACACCCGAATCTGTCCACCTGCTGCAATTCCTCTTACAATATAATCATTCATTCTTATTCCTCCGATTATACATCTTTATTTTCCATTTTAACGCTTAAATACAAAATATAATCTTTCGCTGTCATCTTTTGGTGCATCGTGTGAAAATGCATCATATGTGGCAGTGCATGTAAGTCCTGCCGCCTCTGCTGATGAAAGCACTTCTTCCATTGTAAATCCGTGCTGGCAGTGATTTTCTTCATATCTGTCAAAAGCTCCGTCCTCATTTAATACAAAAACTGCAAGATTGTATATATTATTACGCGTTTTTTCTTCGTAACAATTATCCCATATAAATGCTGAATCATCTCTGTTCTGGGCATATGTATTATCACTTAATATATCTCTGAAAAAATGTATTGTCTTTAAATCAAATATAAAGACTCCGCCTTCTTCAAGTCCGTTATATACACATTCAAAAACACTTTTCAAATCATCGGCTGTTGTAATATAGTTCATTGAATCGCCGATGCTTACCATGGCATCAACTGTATAAGGAAGTGCAAAATCCCGCATGTCCTGATGTGTATATATTATCTCCTGATCATTGTCATATGTCTTTTCTGAGGCAATTGCCAGCATATCTTCTGACAAATCTATCCCGATACAGTCATATCCGTTACTGTCAAGTATTCTCGTAACTGTTCCTGTTCCACATCCAAGTTCTGCGATACACTGTCCTTTCTCTATACCATTTTCTTTTAAAAGTTCAATCAGATATTCACTCCACTCATCATATGGAATATTATCCATATATTCATCATATACATAAGCAAATCCTGTATAAGCTTCCATAATTTTCTCCGTTCTTACTGACTCCCGCCACATTTTCATCTTATTTATATAATGTAACAATTTTTCTGAAAAAAAGCAATGTTTATTAAATTACCTTTTCCCTATTTCTTTAAATTTTAATTTATTATATAATAATTTTATATATAACTTTATTAACAGGGAACGTTCTATGAAACTAAAGAAACTAAAGTCAATTTTATTTAACCACCAGATTCAGGCTGCTGTATTCTTATTTTTATTTGTACTTATCACCATATCAGCCTGCATGCGTATATCGCTTTTCAAAAGCTTCAAACCACAGTCATACAGTTCATCTGATAATATTGACGACTGTTATCTGTCCGGAGCCAGATATGTCAATGTTGACGCAGATACTTTATATTATACAGGATATGATTATCTTGACCATGACCGTGTAAAAGGACATTACTATTACACTCTTGCTGATGACAGATGTACAATTTATCTTATTTCCACAAAATATTTTAATAAAGATAATGACATTCCTGTATCACTTGATGATGTCTCATTCAAAGCCGTTTTAAAGAAAAATGATACTTATCTTAAACCACTGCTCGAATATATGGCTATTGACTTAAACTGGAATTATTCAGGATTGTCATCACATACATCAGCGATAATGATAAGCCAGTATCATTACAGTCTTCCATTATATCTGTGCCTTCTTATAATTACATTTATTGGCATAATTTCATTAGTATTTTACATTGTTAAATATTTCAAAACACTTAAAAAGACGGTGAGGAAATAAATCCTGCACCGTCTTTTATCTTACCAAGACATCGTGGGTTATGCGTTCTTACCGCAGCAGTTCTTATATTTCTTGCCGCTTCCACATGGACATGGCTCATTTCTGCCAATCTTCTTTCCTTTGATAACTGTACCAGAGAGTTTCTGCTTCTTGTAAAGCTCTTTTCTCTTTGCTTCATCTAAAAGATTATCCCACTGTGGAAGTTCATATAACCAGTCAGCTTTTGCACCAACCATGTTGTAATAGAGTTTTTCCTTATCGTAATCAAGATTTACCTGTGTATCCTCTTCCATTGTCTCAATTGGATTAGGATTCTTTAAGCTGTCATTGATTCCGTCAAGAAATCCTGTCATAATTAAAACTTCAACATTAAATTTCTCTGCAAGTTCTTTAACTGTTCCTGATACAGGTTCGTCCGGTGTTGAAAGAATCTGCTCATAAATTCCTTTTTCAAGGTTAAAATAGTTACCCCAGAACTGTGTTGCCTGATTCTGGTTCATCTCTGTCTCGTATGCTAACTTTCTCCAAGTTTCAAGTAAAGCCATGTCTTTTGCTTCCTCTCGCTGTTTTTATTTAAAAATAACTGTTATAAATAGAACCATTCACATATGAATATGATGCTCCTGATGAATACAATCCTGTTCCTGACTGTTTGGCAACCTGTGCTGCCGCAGAGCCATAAATCATTGATGCACTCGCCTGAACGCTCTTTCCATATGAACCGGCTCCGGTAAATGCAGATTTAACTGCTGCCATTGATGAACCTTTAAATGTCTTCTCATCAATGCTCAACTTATTATCAGCACCAATCGAAATGCCCATTGAAGCAAGCACCGATTTATTAGCTTTAGTATAATTAACCATACTTGATGCTGTTCTTAAAACTGAGGAACTCTCAGAATTACCTGTACTGTCAACAAGAAGATTGTAATCTTTTACATATGATGAAACTGCCTTATAAATGGCATCTTTATCATATTCCTTTGTCTTGCTGCCATCCTCAGCTTTTATTTCCTTTTGTTTCCATAAATCGCTCTTATTTAATGTATCAATATCTTCGCTCACATTAGATGCATTATTACGTGTACTTACAGCATTGGTATCTGTTTTCTTAACATCAGTCTTTCCTGCTGTTATGCTTGAAACAGCATCTTTGTTGCCTGTTTTATTATAATAAGCATTAAGAAGCTTTTTATATGAGCCATTATGGATGCTTGATAATGTTGAATAATCAAGCCCGGAAAATATTGTGCTTCCATTACTTCTGTTTCCCAATGAAGAAAATAAAGTTGAAATAGAATTAGAAGTATACAAATTAAAACCTGACATATCAATTCCTCCTTGTCATAAACAAATACGGCGGCATTATCTGCCTCATGTCACGTTAATGCATATCCTAGTTATCCTGAAGTCTCTGAATCATCTCCCACATTGCCTCTGCAGAATTAAAATTCTCAGGAACAATGTCAACAGGTGTAATCTCAATATCAAATGTGTCATTAAGCTCACCAACGATTGATACGATATCAAAAGAATCGAGAATACCATCATCGATAAGTGTATCACATGTTTCAAAATCTACGTCTGCATTAACTTCTGTCAAAATGTCCATTAACTGATCCATTATAAAAATCCTGACCTTTCTTTCACTAAATTATATCGACCAAACAGGGTTTTATATTTACCCCTTTAGTATATCGAATTTAAAATATAACATCTTCCTGTGTTAGTCAAGCACATTTTTGAAAAATGAAAGTGAATTATATATTAATAATCTATTAAATAAGATTTTCTCTCGAATTAATCTTATCCGAAAATCTGAAATCACGGTATAAACTCATTCCTTCTTTTTCGCTGTACGCTATAATCTTAGGCATTTTTCTGCTCAGGAACAGATAAATTCCCTCTGTAACAGAATATGCACCGATGTTATAAAAAATAATCATATCGCCTGATTCCGGCTTTCCTATCGGAAGATTTTTTACAATTACATCAGCAACTGTACACAGTGAACCACATATTGTCCATTTTTCAGGTTCTGTGCCGTAATCTTTCGCACCATAACCTGCCGCAGCTGTGCCGTCGGCTTTCACAAATGTATAAGCCGGAACTTTCATTGCCATTGTCTGTCCATAGTAATTAACGTGGTTAATTCCACCATCAATTATACAGTAGTTCTGGCCCTTGTTAGTCTTTGTATCAGCAACTGATGACACATATACTCCGCATGTTGCGGCAATGTATCTACCCATCTCAAGTGTTATCTTGTATTTACTTTTAAGCGGTTTGAGATACTCGGCAAACTCTTTTAACATATCATACGAATTATTGAAAGCATCTTCGCCAAAATATGAAACAGGAAGTCCCGGTCCATATTCAAGTTCCCTTGCATTAAAACCATATTTTTCTTTTAACATATCACATATTCCGTCAAGCCATTCAAGCTCTTTTGTGATATGGTCAATTTTCTTTTTCTGTGTACCTGTATAACACTGGATTCCGTGTATATCAATATTAGGATAGTTTTCTCTGTGTGAGACGAGTCTTTCAACCTCAGCTTCGTCAAGTCCGAACTGGTTGCCGCTTGTAACTCTTAAAAAAACAGGTATTGTAATATTTCTTTTTGCCGCACATTCATTGAGAAGTTCAAACTGGCTTACTGACTCAACTGTATACATTCCTACACCGCCGCAGTCGTCCATGACATGTTCTATATCATGTTTTTCCTTGTTGACACCGGAAAGAACTATGTCCGACATATTAATATTTTCACGCTCACATATTGAAAATTCGCCCGGTGAACACACCTCAAATTTCACATTAAGCCTTTTTGCCGCATCGAGCAGAAACGGATTTGCCTTCATGGCATAACATATTGTAACTCCATCGCCGACTATGCTCTTTATTGATGAAATTCTGTCTGCAAGCTCATCTTTATCAAATATATAAAGCGGTGTTGAATTTTCTTTTGCAAGCTGTGTTATTTTTTTTATACTAAGCATTTTCGCCTCCGATATAATTTTCAAGAAGAAGTTTTCTGTCAATCTTACCATTCTTTGTTATAGGCATTGATTCTACCTGAATAAATTCCTGTGGAATCATGAACTTTGGAAGTTTCTGCATAAGAACGTGTGTAATAGTCTTTTTATCTGCTGCTCCCTCATAAAATCCAAGAATCTTATTTGCGTCCTGATGGAATATGCAGCATGCTCTTACGACATCGTCCACTGCGTTGATTGCCATATCAATTTCACCAAGCTCTATTCTGTGTCCCATATGCTTAATCTGGAAATCTTTTCTTGATGAAAAGCACATAAGACCGTCATTATTATAATATCCTAAGTCGCCCGTTCTATATATTATTTCATTATATTTGTTATTAAGAGGATTCTGAACAAATGCTGCATCTGTCTTTTCCGGATTATTATAGTAACCCATTGTCACTGCTGTTCCTGAAACACAAATTTCACCTGTTGTACCCGGCTGTGATTCAGTGATAATATTATCGTCATCATCAAGCAGGAATACTCTCTCATTAGGAAATGCTTTACCCATAGGAAGTGTCTCGTCAAGTTCGTACTCCCTGTCAACTATATAATATGTGCAGTTACATGTGATTTCTGTAGGTCCGTATACATTAACAAACATCGCATCCGGATATGCTTTTCTCCAGAGATTAAGATGTTTTATCGGCATAACTTCACCTGAGAAAATTACTTTATTAATCTTTGACGGAACCTTGTACTCAAAGCCATTTAAAGTTGTAACTATACACAATGCCGAAACAGCCCATACAAGTGTTGTAACATTATTGTCATCAAGATAATCAAGAAGTTTTGTAGGAAATGAAAATAATTGTTTAGGTATAATCTGGATTGTTGCACCGCATTTTAATGTTGAATAAATATCTTTTACTGATACGTCAAAATCAAATGGTGCCTGATTGCCAATTATATCATTTTCACTGATGTTAAATGTATCTGTAAAGCAATCTATAAAGTCTATGACTGAACGGTGATTTACTATAACACCCTTAGGAACACCTGTTGAGCCTGATGTAAATATTGAATACAACGGGTCAATATCTAGAGCTTCACTTCTTATCTGTGCAAGTTTTTCGTTCTCTTCTTCTGTCACTTCATGTGTCATAAGCTCGTCAATATTAAGAACAGGACCATCAAAACCAAGCTTCGCCTGCTTCTTTGCTGATTTTTCATCAACGACCATAAGTTTCGCCTCAAGCGTCTCAAGAATCATATTGATTCTTTCTGCCGGCTGGCTTGGATCAAGGCAGACATAAAAACATCCTGCCATTACAGCTCCCATAAAAAGAGCAAGCGTATGACAGCTCTTGTCCATGTACACAGGAACTGCCTGTCTTCTTTCTGTGTAAGGAAGAAGCCCTGCCGCAATATTCCGTGCATTATTTACAAGTTCTGAATATGTCATGCTGCTTTTGTCATCAGCGACTGCCTTTTTATCAGGAAATCTTGCTGCTGAATTCTCGAGATATTCCACTACACTCTTTACCATTGTTTTTCTCCTATAATTATATTTAATATATAAAGTCTTTTATATTATTATTTTCTATGCTATTATTATATAAATTGATAATGATTAATTCATATCACGGAAAGGTTAATAAATATGAAAAAAGTAAAACGAGGTGTTGCCCTTACCGCTGTTATTTTGTGGGGTGTCCTGATAATTGTCACACTTATAACTGCTTTTATCGACACGCAGACCGCAAGAACGCTTTTTAAAGGGCTTATATTTACAGATATCGTATTTCCCATTGTAATATACGCAATGATGCTTGTATACAGATATCTGTCAAAAAGATAATTCAAGACAGCGTTGACTTATTATCAACGCTGTCTTATTTTTATGACACCGGCCGTCGTCTGTCAATGCACAGTTTCCGACAGCTGACACCTGTCTTTTATCTTATCAGATTATTTAGAATAACTGCTTTCTCTGTGAATAATCTCATGTCTTCCAGGACCATTTGAAACCATTGTAATTGGTGCTTCGATTTCATCTTCAATTGCCTCGATATAGTTTCTGCATGCCTCTGGTAAATCTTCGTACTTTGTTATTCCACGAATATCACATTTCCAGCCCGGCATCACTTTCCATACCGGCTTTGCTTTCTCAAGCTGTGGTGTTGTAGGGAAATCTTTTGTAACTTTACCGTCAATTTCATATCCTACACACATTGGAATCTCATCAAGATATCCAAGTACATCTATTACTGTAAGAGCAACTTCTGTTGTACCCTGCATTCTTACACCGTAACGTGTTGCAACTGCATCAAACCATCCCATTCTTCTAGGACGACCTGTTGTAGCACCGAACTCGCCGCCGTCACCGCCACGTCTTCTAAGTTCGTCTGCTTCGTCTCCAAATATTTCACTTACAAATGCACCGGCACCAACTGCTGATGAATATGCTTTAACTACCGTGACAACATCCTGAATTGATGCAGCCGGAACACCAGCTCCGATTGCACCATAAGGAGCAAGTGTTGAAGATGATGTAACCATTGGATAAATTCCGTGGTCAGGGTCTTTGAGTGAACCGAGCTGACCCTCAAGAAGAATCTTCTTTCCTTCTTTTAATGCTTTATTAAGATATGCAGATGTGTCTGTCACATATGGAGCTATCATTTCCTTGTACTCCATTAAAGTATTAAATATCTCATCCGGATTGAGAAGCGGCTTATGATATAAATGCTCAAGCATAACATTTTTGAGTGTGCATACGTTAGCTATTTTATCTTTAAGTTCATCCTCATTTCCAAATAATTCACATACCTGGAATCCGATTTTTGCATATTTATCTGAATAGAATGGTGCTATGCCTGACTTTGTTGAACCAAATGACTTTCCTGCAAGTCTTGCCTCCTCATATGTATCAAAATCAACATGATAAGGCATAAGAATCTGTGCCCTGTCTGATACAAGAATCTTAGGCATAGGTACATTTCTGTCCGTAAGGCTCTTTAATTCCTTGATAAGGTATGGAATATTAAGAGCAACGCCGTTGCCAATAATACTTGTTGTATGATTATAGAAAACGCCTGATGGCAGAAGATGAAGTGCGAATTTACCGTATTCATTGATAATGGTATGTCCTGCATTACTTCCTCCCTGAAATCTTACAATAATATCAGATTCCTCAGCAAGCATATCTGTAATCTTACCTTTACCTTCGTCACCCCAGTTAGCGCCAACGATAGCTTTTACCATATTTCCTCCATTCCGCTGATATTTATCTATATCAGCCTGCATATATATACTTAAATCCGGGTTTTACAACCACACTTTAGTATAATACCACATCTTTGGATTTGCAATCAATCATTATTATGTATATAATGAAAATAAATATATTTTTCTAATCATTCTATATACTTGAATTGGAGATTTTTGTAAGTGAAAAAAGCCAAAAAAAATATTTTAAAAATCATAATCCTGATTTCATCAGTCGCAGCTCTTATTTTTGTTGTTACTATGTATCTGGATTCATCAAAAGATAAAAATAAAAACGATGCCTCTGTTGTTGTATCTGCCACGTCAGAAACTTCATCACAGGATTTTGATTATGTATACTCTGATAAACACGAATACACAACCGCGGCCGAAAGCAGCCGGAACATCCCATCAAAAATGCAGCTAGATGTTCCTTTCATCAGCCAGGAACCCGATCTTCCTACAGGATGTGAGATAACATCGCTCGCCGAGGTTCTTCATTTTTACGGCTTTAATGTTGACAAAGAGATTCTTGCAACCAATTACCTGCCGATGCGTGATACCGCTGATGCCGGATGCTTTATAGATTATTTTCTCGGTTCACCATGGGACGAACACGGAAGCGGATGTTTTGCACCAGCTATTGTAACTGCAGCAAATTCATTTTTAAAAAATAATAATTCAAATTTGACGGCTCATGTAATAAGTTACTCATCTGTACATTCACTTTTTGAATATGTTGCCGCAGGCAATCCGGTTATTGTGTGGACTTCATACGATTATTCTGTAAAAGACATCACTTACCGCGAAGTTCCCCTTTCTGACGGAGAGTATTTCTCATGGCCGTCATATGAACACTGTGTTGTTCTATCCGGATACAACCTTACAGACAGGACGGTAACTTTTGCCGACCCGACTTATGGAATTGTAACACATACAATAGATGAATTTACTGATTACTACCAGAAGTTCTTCTATCAGGCTGCTGTAATCAAATAAGTTCAATATATTCAAATAAATTAATCGTTCCACTTCATCTGCCTGCATATGCCAAAAATACCGCCACACCGGAAAATCAATCCGATATGGCGGTATATTTTGTAAAACGTCCTAAAAAATACTTCAGAAAAGTTTCCGTCTGAAAGCTGATGGGGGGAATTGGACCCCTGACCTCTTCATTACCAATGAAGTGCTCTGCCACTGAGCTACATCAGCAAGACAAAATCTATATTATTACAGCTTTTATCTTTTGTCAAGATATGCTGTTTGCCTTAGCTCTTATCCTTTGAATGGCATTATCTATTGATTTTGGAGTTTTTCCCAAAAGCATTGCAATCTGCCTGTAATCATTATCTTCCATATACAGCTGCAATACCTGTTTTTCAAAGCTGCTAAGCCTGTCAAACAACTTTTTTTTGAATGAATCACTGTACTCCCTGTCTATAAATAATTTTTCAGGATTCTGCTCTGATTCAGGTTTTAAAATATCAACAAGCCGTGTTTCATTATCTTCATCAGGATATGCCGGCATATCGAACGACACATATGTGTTTAACGGCATATTTTTCTTTCTGTTTGAAACTGTCACGGCATTGATAAGCTGGCGGTTAATGCACATGCTTGCAAATGTCTTAAACGCAGCCTCCTTTGTATCATCATAATCCCTGACAGCTTTATAAAGCCCAATCATTCCCTCCTGAATAAGGTCATCACTGTCGCCTCCTGCCAGATACATGGCTTTTGCCTTTTTTCTGACTATATCTTTATACCGTTCAAATAGAACTTCTATTGCCGCTTCGTCACCTTTGCGGTATATATCAATCAATGTTTCATCACTGCATTTATTGAAATCCAATTCAGCCTCCATAAATCTGCTGCGGCATTATTTTGTCATTCTCTGTCGTACTATTTCATAAGCCAGCACTCCGGCGGCAACTGAAGCATTAAGTGAATCAATATCACCTTTCATAGGTATAGATGCAACAAAATCACATTTTTCCTTTACAAGCCTGCCAACGCCGCTTCCTTCATTACCTATTACAAGCCCCATAGGTCCTGTGAGATTAAGGTCGTACATTGTTGTTCCATCCATATCTGCACACACAAACCACATTCCCTGTTTTTTCAAATCTTCTATTGTCTTTGAAATATTTGTCACTTTTGCAACAGGTGTATAGTTAATTGCACCCGCAGATGTCTTTGCAACTGTAGCCGTAAGTCCTACAGCTCTTCTTTTTGGTATAATTACACCATGTGCACCTGCCTGATTGGCAGTTCTTATTATAGCACCAAGATTATGAGGGTCTTCTATTTCATCCAGAATAAATATAAACGGAGCCTCGCCTTTATCTTTTGCAGCCTTTAATATATCTTCAACTTCTGCATATTCATATGCTGCCGCCTGTGCAACAACACCCTGATGGTGTCCTGTTCCGGCAAGCCTGTCAAGACGTTCCTTATCCACAAAATTAATTATAGTATCTGTCTTTTTAGCTTCTCTTATAATGCTTTTTACAGGACCATCCTGACAGCCATCAAGCACAAAAAGCTTATCAATTGTTTTTCCGGAACGAAATGCTTCAAGCACCGCATTACGTCCTTCTATTGTGAATTCTTTATATCTCATAAATCCTCCCTATTATGCGGATAAAATTCTTAATATTTTGCAGAAAGAATTCTATTTTTCTTTATCCAGCCCCGCTTTTATAAGCTGTATCATACGCTCATACTCACCTTCAAGGTACAGATATCCCATAAGAGCCTCAAAACCTGTAGCTCTTCTGTAATCTGATATTGAAGCATTTTTTGCTGATGTATATGATTTTGCATTACGTCCTCTTTTGTATACCGCTTCTTCCGCCGGGCTTAACAGCGGCTCTATAATCCCTATCATTTCTGACTGTGACTGTGCCTTTACAATATTACTTGCAAAACGGTTAAGTTTATTAACCTGCATATTTCCCTTTGTATCTAAAAGATACGTTTTTATGACAAGGTCAAATATGCTGTCCCCGATATATGCAAGAACAAGCGGTGAAAGCTGTGCCGGAGAAATTTCCTTTAATCCAAGCACATTTTTTATACTCTCAGTGAGATTTTGTGTCAGGCTCTCTTCCATCTTACACCTTCTCTTGTATCTTCAAGTACAATTCCTTTTGCAAGAAGTTCATCACGGATTTCATCTGCACGGGCAAAGTTTCTGTCTTTTCTTGCCTGCTGACGCTCTGCAATAAGTTTCTCAATATCCTCATCAAGAATTTCTTCTTTTTTCTCTACTTTAAGTCCTAAAACATCTGTAAGTGTTGTAATTTTCTTTACGAGTGTATCTATATATTCCTTTGTATTTTCAGCACTGCTGTTTGAGTTGGCAAATTTTACAATTTCAAAAACTGCAGAAATGGCATCTGCTGTGTTAAAATCATCATCCATTGCCTGTTCAAACTTGTCATACATCTCTTTAAGTGATGCTATCTTTTCTGCTTCATCTGCTGCCATGCTGCCTTCTTTTGCATTTTCAGATAAATGCTTGAGATTAGCTACTGCTGTAACAATTCTTTCAAGTCCGTTTTTTGCTGATTCCATCAAATCATGGCTGAAATTAATAGGATTGCGGTAATGTGCAGAGAGCATGAAAAATCTTAATACCTGAAGGTCATATTCTTTGCTTATGTCACGCACTGTAAAGAAATTACCGAGTGACTTTGACATTTTCTTATTGTCAATATTTAAAAATGCATTGTGCATCCAGTATTTTGCGAATTGTACTCCGTTTGCAGCTTCTGACTGTGCAATCTCATTTTCATGGTGAGGAAATATAAGATCTTCACCACCTGCATGGATATCTATCTCATCTGCAAGATATTTCTTTGCCATAACTGAACATTCAATATGCCAGCCTGGTCTTCCGTCGCTCCAAGGTGACGGCCATGAAGGTTCACCTTCTTTTTTAGGTTTCCAGAGTACGAAATCAAGCGGATCTTCTTTTTCGTCCTCTCCTGCAACCTTTATATCTCTGTGTCCTGCCTCAAGGTCATCAATATTTTTCTTTGATAGCTTGCCATATCCTTCAAACTTTCTTGTCCTGTAATATACAGTACCATTGACATTGTAAGCATATCCCTTGTCAATAAGTGTCTGAATCATATCAATCATGCCACCGATTTCCTGTGTAGCAAGAGGATGTGTTGTAGCAGGCTTGATATTCATGCCTTCCATATCTTTTTTACACTCAGCAATGTAACGTGTTGAAATTTCTTCTGCTGAAACGCCTTCTTCATTGGCTTTCTTTATAATTTTATCATCAACATCCGTAAAATTAGATACATAATTCACTTCATATCCTTTATATTCAAGATATCTTCTTACTGTATCAAAGCAAATCATCGGTCTTGCGTTACCGATATGGATAAGATTATAAACTGTAGGTCCGCAGACATACATTTTTACCTTATTTTTTTCAAGAGGTTCAAATTCTTCTTTTTTCTTTGTAAGTGTATTATAAATCTTCATATTTTCCTCCTAAATTTTATATGACATTTCCATCATGACATTTTTTCACTAAACATCTTAGTTATTTGCTGTTAGCTTTTCTACACTCATTAAGTTTATCTTCAAGCTGTATAATTCTTTCTTTAAGTTCATCATTCTCTGTTTTTAATTCATCAATGTCATTCATTACTGGATCAGGTAAATCAACCTGGTCCAAATCATTTGCATCAGCAACCCTGACATCGTTAAGAACTACTATTCTTCCAGGCACACCGACAACCGTCGCATTATCCGGAACATCTTTTAAAACAACTGAACCGGCACCTATCTTGCAGTTATTTCCAATTGTAACAGAACCTAATACTTTCGCTCCTGCTCCAATCATTACATTATTACCAACTGTAGGATGTCTTTTTCCCTGCTCTTTTCCTGTACCACCGAGTGTAACACCCTGATAAAGTGTTACATTATCACCAATGATTGCTGTTTCACCTATTACCACACCATGTCCGTGGTCAATGAAAAGTCCTTCACCAATCTGTGCTCCCGGATGAATTTCGATACCGGTCTGTCTTGCCGTTTTTTGTGATATTCTTCTTGCACGATAATAATGTTTTTTCAGGAAAAGCTTATGTGCCTTTCTGTATTTTAATATAGCTTTAAAACTTGGATAAAGAAACACCTCCATCGTTGATTTAATGGCAGGGTCTCTGTCCTTTATTACTGCTATTTCCTGTTTTACAAAATTTATAAATTTCATATCTGCTCCCGATTTTAATCTGATTTACTATTCTTGATACTTAGTGCATCCATTACATCCGGAACAACAGTTTTTCATATCCGCCTCACCATATATATAATTTGACACGGATGTCAAAGCACATATTGCCTGAGAAGATATGCCCTCACCGCTTCCTGTAAATCCAAGACCTTCTTCGGTTGTAGCTTTTACATTTATCTGATTTAATTGTATTCCAAGAACGCCCGCAATATTCTCTCTCATCTTCTGTATATGAGGAAGCATCTTAGGACGCTGTGCAATAATTGTTGCATCTATATTTTCTATTATATAATTATTCTCATTTAAAAGTCTTCCAACTTCTTTTAACAATTCAAGACTTGAAATACCTTTGTACTTGTCGTCTGTATCAGGAAAATGCTTTCCTATATCACCAAGTGCCGCAGCTCCGAGAAGTGCATCCATAATCGCATGAAGAAGCACATCCGCATCTGAATGTCCAAGGAGTCCTTTTTCATAAGGAATATCAACACCACCAAGTATGAGCTTTCTACCCTCAACCAACTTATGAACGTCATAACCCATTCCAACTCTCATGTGCCCGCTTCCTCCTTTATTTACAAACATCTTTTATTATTTCACATACCTTTTTTAAGTAAAACATATTTTTATTTATTTTACAAGCAATATCTGAACTTTATAGCTTTACAACTTTATAGCACATACAATGTCTGAACTTTGCAGCACATGTGCTGCCATAAAATGAACTATAGCAAAAAGAGCTCAGGCAGCCGCCTGAACTCTTTTTAAATTAGTAGCGAGAGAGGGATTTGAACCCACGACACCACGGGTATGAACCGTGTGCTCTAGCCAACTGAGCTATCTCGCCATATTAAATTAAGTAACTATGGGACCTACAGGGCTCGAACCTGTGACCCTCTGCTTGTAAGGCAGATGCTCTCCCAGCTGAGCTAAGATCCCATGTCATGCACTCCGTACAAGCGGTTTGCTTTGCTTGCTCTCGCGAACTTGCTTTGCTATTGTAATATATAAATCCGAGGTTGTCAAGCATTATTTTAAACTTTTTTCAATTTTTTTCATTTTTCGATTTTGGGTTCTTTTTTCACGGCAGCCGGGACCAAATTCATGCTTTTATAATTCCTGTCTTTATTTGTCAAATCTTCTTCTGACGGATTATCCGAGAACTATACGTATAAGTTCCTTATCAAGCATAATTGTACGATTCCATGGATTAATTATTATGCCTTCTATTCCTTCTGCATTTATAGCTGACTCGAACATTTTTTCTATATCTGCCATAAATGTTGACATTACACTGCCACTGCCTTTTAATTCTTCATCAAAACTTGTAAACGCCATCCACCAGCATTTTCCGTCGTCCGTCTTAACTGACTGTATATTAAGATTGTTATCTCCCATCGATGGCTCTACTGCTACTATCAGCTGACCGGCTTCTCTCATGCGGCGTCTAATTACAGTAAGTGTGTGTGCAAGCATTTCCTGCGTTGTTTCCTGCTGGAGTGCTGCAACAGCTTCTTCTATTTTCTCATTTCCCAAAAGTCCCTTGTCTGTCTTATTTTTATTATCCACAATTAACCTCACTTTGTAAAATTAATTTTGCCGGACGTAAACTGCGTCCGGCAAAATCATATGCTATGAGAATATGTATATATTAAACATTAATCTCAGCTGTCATTCCGAGTTCTTCTTTATTAGCATCAAGAATAGGATTGATAATTTCTGCAAGATATTCTTCAACCTGCTCTTTTGAACGTCCTACATACTTTGAAGGATCAAGTTTAGCTTTAAGTTCATCAAGTGTTACACCAAACATTGGATCTGCCGCAATAAGTTCAAGAAGATTATTTTCAAGACCTTCCTGCTTAACTCTCTTTCCTGCTTCCATAGAAAGCTCACGGATTCTTTCGTGGAGTTCCTGTCTGTCTCCGCCAGCCTTAACTGCATCCATCATAATATTTTCTGTTGCCATAAATGGAAGTTCTGACATAAGTCTTCTGTTAATAACCTTCTCGTATACAACAAGTCCGTCAACAACATTAAGATATAAATCAAGAATACCATCAACTGCAAGGAATCCTTCCGGAACTGACATTCTCTTATTTGCTGAATCATCAAGCGTTCTCTCAAACCACTGTGTTGATGATACGATAGCCGGATTAAGTGCATCTGCAATTACAAAATCTGCAAGTGATGCCATTCTTTCGCTTCTCATCGGATTACGTTTATAAGCCATAGCTGATGAACCAATCTGTGATTTTTCAAATGGTTCCTCAACTTCTTTTAAGTGCTGTAAAAGTCTGATATCGTTAGAGAACTTATGTGCACTCGCTGCAATTCCTGCAAGTACATTGAGAACTCTTGTATCTACTTTTCTTGAATATGTCTGTCCTGATACAGGAACACACTTGTCAAATCCCATCTTTTGTGCAATCTTTCCATCTATCTGACGGATTTTCGTATGATCTCCATTGAACAATTCAAGGAAAGAGGCCTGTGTACCTGTTGTACCTTTACATCCTAAAAGCTTCATTGTTGAAAGTATATAATCAACATCCTCTAAATCCATAACAAGTTCATTAAGCCAGAGTGTTGCACGCTTGCCTACTGTCGTCGGCTGTGCCGACTGGAAATGTGTAAATGCAAGTGTAGGAAGTGCCTTATATTTATCTGCAAACTTAGAAAGTTCACCGATTACATTTATAAGTTTTTTACGAACAAGCTTCAATGCCTCTGTCATAACAATAATATCTGTATTATCACCAACATAACATGAAGTTGCTCCAAGATGGATAATTCCTTTTGCCTTAGGACACTGAAGTCCATATGCATATACGTGTGACATTACATCATGTCTTACTTCTTTTTCACGCTTTTTTGCATCTTCGTAATTGATATTGTCTTTGTTAGCCTTGAGTTCCTCAATCTGCTCGTCTGTAATATCAAGTCCGAGTTCCTTTTCTGTCTCAGCCAGTGCAATCCAAAGTTTTCTCCATGTCTTAAACTTCATATCAGGCGAAAAAATATACTGCATTTCTTTGCTCGCATATCTTTCCGCAAGAGGTGTCTGGTATCTGTCATTCATGCTCAAATCCGCCTTTCGTATATTAAATTTATTGCTTTTGCCATTGTAACATACATAAACTGCTATTTCAAGTAAACTACTTTGCAGCCATGCACTTCATATATTAAATTATTTCTGATTAAAAATAAGCGTCATACACGTTACATACAAAATTTATGTATCAGATTTGTCAAAAGTTTTTCTGTAAATTAAATAATTTATGACACACTTTTACCTTGAATTTATCTTTAAATAAATATATTCTACAGATAAGTTATTAAATGTATTTTTATATAACTGTACTTTAATTTTTATTTTGTATACAATATTTTTTCTGAGGTGATAAGATTATGCTTTTTAAAAACCCTGTTATTCCGGGATACAATCCCGACCCAAGCATCTGCCGCGTTGGCGATGATTTTTATCTTGTTAATTCAACATTTGAATTCTTCCCCGGTGTACCGATATATCACAGCCGCAATCTTGTAAACTGGGAACTTACCGGATACTGCCTTAACAGACGTTCGCAGCTTGAACTTGAAGGCTGCCGCAATTCCGGTGGTATATATGCACCTACAATAAGGTACCACAAAGGAATGTTTTATATGATAACAACTAATGTTACCGATAAAGGAAACTTTGTTGTTCATACAGACGATATAAACAAAGACTGGTCCGACCCTGCATGGATTGACCAGGGTGGTATAGACCCATCACTTTTCTGGGATGATGATGACTGCTGTTATTACTGTTCAACCGGTAATCTTAACGGTGTAAGAGGTATTGTTGCATTTAAAATCAATCCGATGACGGGCGAAATTCTTTCCGACAAGCACCTTATAAGCACTGGCTGCGGCGGTCAATGTGCAGAAGGTCCACATATCTACAAAAAAGACGGCTGGTATTACCTGATGATTGCGGAAGGCGGAACAGAATATGCTCACCGCGAAACAATACAGCGTTCAAAAAATGTATTCGGTCCTTATACACCATGTCCACACAATCCTATTATTTCTCATAAAGAGTATAAAAAATCCGAAATTCAGGCTACCGGACATGCTGACCTTGTTGAAGATGCAAACGGAAACTGGTGGCTTGTATTCCTCGGAATAAGACGCTTCAGCCATGCACTTCTTCACAATCTCGGCCGTGAAACCTTTCTTGCACCTGTCACATGGAATGAAGACGGATGGCCTGTTGTCGGATACAACGGAAACGGAACTATTGAGCTTGTAATGGATGCACCTCTTCCGGGCATAAATGAGCCGGAGACAATTGCTAATACAATAACAGACGATGCAACAGGCAGACCATTTTTACATGCAGATCACAGCGTCAATATTGACTTCCACAATGATACTCTTGACAAACGCCTGCAGTTCACAAGAAATCCTGATATGTCTCATTATATTTATGACAGTAAAAACGGATGTCTCACACTTAAAGGTACTGATATAACATTGAATGAACCAGGTAAATCCCCGACTGTTCTTTCATTTAAGCAGCCGGAATTTACAACATCACTTAAAGCTGTATTAAAAATAAAAGACAGTACAGCAAAACGATTCGGTGTTGCTGCCTACTATAACAACGATTATCACTATGAAATATATGTTGGCAGCGATGAAAATGGAAAATATGTCGGATTTTATAAACATATACACGACATGGGTGCAGAACTTGCACATATTCCTATATCTAAAGAAGAGGAAAATCTCAATCTTCTTGTAAAAATAGATACTGACCGCGAAAAATATACTTTTTCTTATGCCCTTGCTGATACAACGAATCTCAATGCAAAAATTGCCTGCCATGAAATCGGGTCGGGACTTAATGCCGGACTCAGCACCGAAGGTACACGTACCATGACTTTTACAGGAACATTATTTTCACTTTTTGCCGAAAACGGTAACGGTACATTTGAAACCGGTGTTGCACTCACCATAAACCCTGATGTAGATTACAAACTGTAATCTGCTAAACATAACATATTAAATTATTTTCGCCGCAGACATTAAATGTGTCTGCGGTATTTTTTGTTTCGCCAAAAATCAGCCTTTTATTCTTTCATATCAATATCATTCCGTATCTTTTTTATCTGTTCATACCAATCTTGTACTTCTCCTTCATTTTTTGAATTTAAAAATACAATTTTTCCACCACCTGTTATTTTAAGGATGGGTTCATATCCGTCAAATATGAAAAGCATACACTTTCCTGTATCAGAACCTTTATAATAACCTATATCATACGTATCAGTTGAACCTCCGTTTACGCGGTAAAAACTTTCACCGGGCAATTTATCAAGCAATTCAATAGTCTCTATATTATCTGCGTCCACCTGATATTTGTAGCCTGCTGCCGATACTTTCATTTTTTCTGATGAAATATCCACATTCAACTTCACATTAGAAAACGGAAGCAACACAACCAGCGTAAACACTACAGCTGTTATTATAACTATATAAAGTCCGCCGCATATAAATCTTGCTTTGGGATTAGCCAGATTGAATGAATAATTACCATCAAACATACGATTCTTCACAAGAATATGATTATCATTCGGATTATAATAATATCCTGTTTTCCAATATTCATCATCATCTACATAAACTGGTTTCATATCTGATGACAGAAGTTCTTTTTTCTTTTTTATCAGAATCAGATACGCCGCCACAAGAAATATTGTTGAAAGTGTCTGAATAGTTATATACAGCATCATCGACATAAAAGATACTTCCCTGTTTATCATATACAATATTGTAAATAACAGAAATGCTGCGGCATTGCACACGCTTAATGATATAAAGCCCTCATTGAAATACTTCCTTGACAGATTCATAACGGCCTTGTTTATATCGGTATCTTCGCTATAAACCGTGGTATTTCTTTTATTAACATATATATTTAAAATCATACATGTTAAAGAAATTGATATTGCAGCTAATGCGAAAATCAAACCTTCACTTCTGCTGTATGATTTATTAATCATAAACGGGATTGTCATTATAAATTCTGAAGCAATCGTAATAATGTGATATCTGTTATTTGACTTTAAACTGCGTTCATCTGCCGAAAGCGATGTATCCACATAAATCATCTGAGTGTTCTTATTTATCCACCCGTTCTGAATCTTTATTTTATATAATCTGCGGTGTGCCGAATTAAGAATGTACATGTATCCTATCATATATGTACACATCCATACCGTCCATATTATAACCGACGCAGCTTCCCAGAAAAAGACCGGTATGCACAATAAAACCGATAACAGCATGTTAATATTCTGGAATATCTTCTGTCTTTTTACCTCTTTTTCCATGAATGGCCTGACTATCTCACTACCTTTTTCTTCCGGCGGAATATGCACTCCAAGATACATCCCCTGCGTATATTCATATTCTGAAAAAACTGTGAATCTGCAAATAAGTGTTATCATAAGCCCGGAAAACAAAAACATCATAAATAATACTATACTCATACCTGACCTTCTTTCTCACGCCTGTAGCGGCTGTGGATTCATCGTTGAATAAATACTTTCACACATTTTCATAAATTCACTCTTATCCATTCCGTTAATACTTGCCTCAGCAGATAAAAGCTCCAGCTCCGATTCAAGCTTTTCACGAAATTCCTTATTCATGGTAATGTTGCGTGCAACCATCGCCCCTTGCCGCCTGTCGGTCTGTATATACCCTTCCGCTTTAAGAATCTGGTACGTCTTATTGACCGTCATCGTATTAACTCCCGCATCCGACGCAAGCTGTCTTACCGTCGGCAGCCGCTCTCCCTCTTTCAGTTCTCCGTGTCCGATTCCCATAACTATCTGATTACGAAGCTGTACATATATCGGAACGGTACTGTTCATATCTAACTTTAATATCATAATTTTCGCCTCACATATTTTGTATTGTTTGTATTATACATATTAATACAAACATTTTAAAATGTCCATATATTTTTAAATTTTTAAATAAATATTATACTTTCAATTATATTCAATGTGTTCTTCGCATCGGGTACACCAAATGATGAAAGCGGCAGCATCGGATTTTTTTCTGGCATCTGCTATCCTCACATAGTGTAATATATCGAATTCATCCGGGAGCGGCTGCATATAGTTCCATATGTAATGCCTCCATCAGATATATTTTAATATTTTAACAATTCGTTAAATATCTCCACCGCGTATCTGTCCGTCATTCCTGAAATATAATCAATTATTGCCTGAGCATATATTTCTTTTGTCTCTATATTTCCATAAATCTTTTTATTTTTGTACTTTTCATTATCACCTTGTATATTGGAATATACTTTGATATGTTTGTAAAAATCACCTGCAAGCATAGGATATGCTTCTTTCATGCAATCTATATTATCAAGGCTTTTATAAGGATTACAAACATCATATGTCTTCATCAGTGTATTAAAAATACTTCTTATAACCAATGCAACATAGTCACGGTAAACTTTGAATTTTTCATTCTTATAAATTGCTGTATAATTAAAATCTTTTATTTCTTTAAGCATTTTATTATATTTATCACTCAGCCTGATTCCCTGTTGAGGCGAGCTGTTCTCACATATGCTTGTTATAAAATTATGTATTATAACTGTCGTATTTATCGTTTCAACACCATACTTTTGTGAAATCTTTGCCAGCTCATCAATCTCTTTTTCACCAATAAAATTAATCCGGACCGCATCTTCTATATCTCTTCCGAGATATGCAATTTTATCGGAAACTTTTACAACGCAGCCCTCCCATGTATAGGCCTGAAACTGTCCCGGTTCGCAAAATGTATCCAGATCTATTTTTTCTTTTCTTGGAAAGATACCGTTCTCATCAACCTCTCCGCAATGTGAAATTATACCGTCCCGGACTGCATACGTAAGGTCAAGATTTTTCAGCTCGCTCTTATCGTCTTCAAGCAGTTCAATATTGTCTATTATTCTAAGACTGTTTCTTTCATGCCAGAATCTGTCCATTCCAAAGTCTTTTCGTATTCTCGTTAACTCAACTTCTCCTTCATGTCCAAAAGGTGCATGTCCCAAATCGTGCCCCATTGCTATTGCTCTTGTGAGGTCAACATTCAATCCGAGAAACTTTGCAATAGTACAGCTCACCGACTCAACATGCTGTACATGTTCCATTCGTGTGCATATATGGTCATTGTCGATATTAAAAAACACCTGAGTCTTATGCTTTAATCTTCTGTATGCAAGTGAATGTAATATACGTGTATAATCTCTCTCATATTCTGAACGTATGTCACTTTTCCGATGATACAACTGTGTTTCACGCTCTATATGATTCTCCCAGTCAGGATTATTCTCATCAGAAGCATATCTGCTAAATAAGTTTCTTGTCATGCATGTACCTCCGTTTCTAATATTTTCTGTGTTTTAATATATATTTTATATTATAATACCACTGCTAATAATATTTGTCAAAAAATTTATATAAATAACGACATTAAATCTTTTAAATTCAAAAAACATGTAAAAAAACAGTAATAATTTTTCAAAAAACATTTTATAATCAATATAAAATTTTACTTCAATGAAATTACAAATTATCAGTATGGAGGTAATTATGGAAGATTATATTTTACTTGATGAAGATTTTAAGAATTTTGCTATTGGTGAATTCCCATATGACAAAAATCATTCGGCAATGGGCGAATATCATTTTATCCACTATCCCGGATATTATGGAAAATGGTATGACCCCGTGTGTAACCACACTTATAACGGACAGGGTGCATCATGGATTATTACTGAATATAATGGAAAACATTATATGGAACAGATGCGTATCCGCAATGACAAGCCACACCGCACTTTTCCAATGCTTACAAGCGGCGACCGGTTCTGGCGTGATTACACTATAACTGCAGGCGTGCGTATGTTCACAACAAAATGGGGCAATGCAGGTATCGGATTTTGCTGTCAGAATTCAGCAAATCTTCTTGTTCTCGTTTTTGAAGAGCATGAATTAAGGCTTGAATACCGCCACAAAGAAGAAGTTACTATTATCGCTTCAGTACCTTTTGATTACAACTGTGATGACACTTATGTACTCAAAGCCGATATTAAAGGACGCCACGTTATATGTAGTGTTGATGATAAAGTATATTTTGACCTTGATACAGAATATGCCGCACAAGGTGGAAAAGTTGCCATTACTGCAACTATACCCGCACAATTTGGCTTTGTAAATGTTACAACTTCTGAAAGCACTGCTGCCTCTATTGACGCAGCAAGAAATGCCTATAAAGCTGAATGTGAAAAAGCACAGGCTAAATATCCTAAGATGAAACTTCTTAAAAAAATCGACCTCAAAGGCTGTGGCACAGGCAGACAACTCCGTTTTGGACATCTTCTTGGCAATAGTGAGTACCAGATGGTCATGGCACAGTGCCAGAAACGTGTAAACCGTGATGCTTACGGAACGATAAGCTGTCTCACTGCATTCGACCTTGACGGAAATATATTATGGCAGCATGGCGAGCCTACTGATAATCACGACATCGGAACGATATCTGCCGATATGCCTATGCAGATATATGACATTGATGGTGATGGTTTTGACGAAGTTATAACTGCCAAGAATTTTGAAGTCTTAATTCTTGACGGAAGAACCGGTGAAGTTAAAAAACGGGCTAAAACGCCTTTCTCTACGTCTGAAGAAGACGGAACTATTATAGGTGTTCCTGATAAAATATATGCATTTGACAGAATTAATCCTGACGGAATGCGTATATGCAATTTCCGTGGTCTTGACAAGCCACGCGACATTCTTATCAAAGACCGTTATTGCCGTGTGTATGCACTTAATGATAACCTTGAAGTTATGTGGCATTTCCAGAGTGATAAGAATACAGGACATTTTCCTTTTGCAATCGACATAAATGGAGACGGACACGATGAGCTTTTGGTTGGTTACAATATGCTTGACTGCCATGGCAGGAAAATGTGGACTATGCCTGTTAATGAAGACCATATTGACGAGATTGTTCCCGGCATGTTTGAATCAGGACCGCACAAGGGCACTAAGTTCTTTGCCTGCGTTGCCGGAAAGGAAGGCTTCCTGATTTCAGACCTGAATGGAAATCTTCTTAAAAAGGATGGCATAGGACATGCACAACGTGTCAGCCTGGCTAATTATCTTCCGGACCGCCCAGGCTATGAAATGGTTGTTGTTAATTTCTGGGGACATCAGGGAATTATTTATTTTTATGACAGCGAAGGTAATCCGTTATGGGAAATGGAAAATGAACTTAACGGCAATCTCTTAACTCCTGTCAACTGGACTGGCGACGGTCAGGATTTTATCCTGCTCAATGCCGATATTGAGCGAGGCGGCATGATTGACGGAAACGGTATTCAGGTCGTCAGATTTCCTGATGACGGACATCCTACCCTGTGTGCCGAGGCTGTAAATCTTTACGGTGACGCCCGCGACGAAATTGTCACATGGGATTATGACTCTATGTACATATACACACAGGATGACGCACCTAAGGATGACGTATATGCACCATTTAAGTATCCTGATTATAATGCTTCCAATTACCGTGGTGAGTATTCTTATAAGGAGAAATGGTGGTAAACCGAAAAAATCAGGGCTGACAATCATATTTGACTGCCAGCCCTACTTTTATTTACCAGAAATACAAAACACAGCTGTTATAATGCCTCCTGGAACTTTTCCCATTGTATATACCAAATGCTGATTAATATAAATCAGGCCAATACCGGTCAAGCATTCTAACCAATTTTTCATATGTACCTCGGTAAATCAATGATTTTTAATTATACCACAGTTCATAAAAAATAGGCATCGCCTATTTTTTATCACAGTATCATTCTCTCCCTGTTGGATTTGAAAATGTATATGTACCCTTCTGATATATCCACTTGTTTCTAAAATAATTTACAAATGCGATTTCAAAATTTTTATTTTAAAATTTCTATAATTGCATGTTCAACTTGATGCTCTTTTATTTTGTCAATGATTATATGCATATTTTCTATTTCTAATTCTATTTTTGTATCCCCATCCTTTGGTACCATACCAAATTTTTGAAATACAAATCCAGTAAATGTGTCACAATCTTCTGCTGTAAATGTAACACCTATAGCGTCTTCAATATCACTTAATCGTATATTTCCTTTCACTTCCCACTTGTCATCACTTATTCTTATAATAACAGTTTCTTCTTCCAACGATATTGGTTCAATATCGTTTAAATCGCCAACAATTTCTTCTAATAAATCAAAAAGAGTCACTATTCCAACCATTCCACCATACTCATCTAATACAATCGCCATAGATTGCTTCGATTGTTTCATATTTTTAAAAAGCACATCTGCTTTTGTAGTTTCCATAACGAAATATGGTGCAGAAATTGCGGAATCTATAACCATATCCTTACTTTTTTCTTTTAATCTAAAATAGTCTTTTGCATTTAAAATACCAATAACATGATCTATCGAATCTCCACAGACAGGATAAAGGGTATGTCGTGTATTATGAATTGTTTCATCCCACTCCTTCACATCATCAGACATCCATAATATTGTCACATCTGTTCGATGTGTAGCAATCGTGCCAGCCATAATATCATTAAATTCAAAAACTTTCTGAATAAATTCTTTTTCTTGATGATCTATTGTTCCTTTTTCACTTCCTGCATCAACAAGCATACGTATTTCTTCTTCACTTACCTGGTCTTCCGCTTCATTTGGATCAACACCACAAACCCTCAAGACAATATTGGTTGATATTGAAAGAAATGAAACAATTGGCTTAAATAAGATAGAGATTCCCATAACCAATCCTGAAATCCTCAGTGCAAGTTCTTCCGATTTTTTCATTGCGATTCTCTTTGGAACTAATTCGCCAAAAACCAACGTGAAATATGATAAAATCAATGTAATCAATATAACAGCTATGGTATCTAAAGTAGAACGTGGAATATTCACACCCATCCCAACAACCCAATCAACTAAAGGTTCTGAGAAATTATCTGCTGCAAAAGCACTTCCTAAAAATCCCGACAATGTGATTGCAACCTGAATTGTCGCAAGAAATCGTGCTGGCTCTTGTGTTAATCGTACTAATCTCTTTGCCCGGCCATTACCTTGTTCTGCCATTCGTTCTAGCTTTGTTTCATTCATTGATAAAACAGCGATCTCTGCACTCGCAAAAATCGCGTTTAATATAATTAAAATAATCTGCACTACTAAAAGAATAAAAATCGATGTACTCATAAATAAAACCTTTCTACAATAAAATTATCTAAATATCACACTTTATAAAAGCAACAAAAGACATGGTCTATGTTCCGAATACATAGTCCATGCCTTGAGATATATAAATAAAAATTCTATTGAATTGGTTCGCATCAGAATCATTATCACTTTCGTCCAAGTTAAACATTCCTCCTTAAATAATATTTTGTAAAGTATAACAAAAAGTCCCCACATAGTCAATCTAAAAGCTGTAAACATTGTGTTAATTTTATGTAAAACATAAAATCCTATCTCTTTGAGAGCATTTGTATATCCTGAAAAGCCCAGAAATAGGGAATTTACGGTTGACATTGCTGCATATGTGTTGTATACGGTTGGCTGCCCACACATTCCCGGAGCTACTCATCAGAATTTACTCTCCATAATATCCAGTATTCGCCAACTGCTGCCATTTTAAATACATTTCTTTATAATTCTTTTTAATAAATTTTCTAATTTCTCTTACTTCTCGTTCATTTAATTGACCTTGTTTCTCAATGGTCGTATCTCCATCACTTTTTACAAAGAATTTTGCTGAACCTGCCTATGTTAATTTTCTGTCACTTGCATGGACATGCATAGCCTCTATAACACAGCTTGCAGTATAATATAAATAATAACCACACACCTTAAATTCATAATATTTCGGCATCGGATTCCTCCATAAATTCTTTATTTTTATTGTAATAATCCAACACAATCTGAATTTCAATATCATCCATATTTGTTTCTACTATTTCATCTTTATAAATAACCGCTGCATTATTCAAGCAATTAAGATTAAGAACTCTTATATAATCACCATCTTTTGTATATGCATATCCATTGATAATCATATTTGCATTATCAGCTACATCTTTTACACTAAGCTGCATCTATCTTAACCTCCTTTATTGGTTTTAAGAATGTTTCTGTATCATAATATAGCATGTTAAGTATTGGAATTAAATCTATATATTCTTCAACTTCAGGCATTTCTTTATACTTTGCCATCACAACCAGATATCCATTATCCCACTCAACTACTTTCGTATATCTCTCCAATTTATCAGAAGTGACAAAACGAACTCTTTGGTTATTAAATTCAAAAATTGTATACTTTCCATCATTAGTTAGAACTGCATAATCTTTCATTTAAATCACTCCAATCAAATAATCTCTTTTATATATTATAATAATATCACAGTTTACACAAAAAAACACCTCGGAACCGAAATTCCGAGGTGTAATATACTTTTTTCGAAATGCCATAAAGACATTTGAATTGCAAAATCCTATCTCTTTGAGAGCGTTTGCAGAGCGTGAAAAGCCCATAAATTGGGGATTTGTGTCTGGTAGTGTTACATATCTGTTGTATGCGTAGCACTACCCACAGATTCCCAGTACGCTCCTGATTATCATCCAATAATTTTTTCAAGTAATTCAATAGTTTTCTTAAATCCACTTAAATATTCTATCTGCTCATCTTTTTTACACGATTCAACATAATTATATATTCTATCTTTTTTATCTTTATGTGGATTAAATGTTACAATTGTGTCACGAATATCGCTATTTTTAATATAATCATCTAATACTGCATTAATTGTTTTTTCTCGCGTAAGGACTTTCATAACTGCTCCACTAAGTTCTTCGTATTCCCTAGGTTCCACAAAATCTTTTTCTTTCAATTTTAACCAGCACTTAGTGGATAATAAATGTTCAATTTCATAATATATATCAATACGTTTTTTATATAAATCAATTATCGTATCTGAAGGCTCTAAAAATTTCACCTGAATAGCTGCTGTTGATCTTTTATTTCTATATATTGTGCTTTCAACAAGTTCATTTTTTGCAGATATTCCTGCTTTATCCTTATCAAATAAAACAATTGCTTTGCTCGTATTTCCACTATATATCCATGCATATGCCAACTCGATTAACTTCTTACATCCTCCCTCACCTTCTTTGCTAAATACTCTCAACGTTTCATCTTGTAATTTTTTATAAAGTTTTTCAGAATATAACTTAATCGCCAATTCCAAATATTGTTTATCCGTTTTACCTTCCACCATTATAGTCGTGACATCTATAAACATATTTTCTTCAAGAATTTTCTTTGACCTTGCAATTTTCTCTTCTTGCTCTGCTATATATGGTGCAACAATTGGCATAAGTCCCATAAACTGTCCCACATTTGCAGCCGAATAATCATATTTTAATTTTGATCCCTCTGTTTTTTCTCCCTGTGTTACATAAATAACTTGTACATCTTTATCATTATTTTTCATATAAAAAGCTGGTGAATGTGTTGTAATAAACATTTGAATATCTTGTGAAAATTCCTCAAAATCATTTGCCATTTCAAAAGCTTTCGACAACTCAACTCCATTTTCAGGCTCCTCAAATCCCCAAATAGTTGCAACTTTCATTGAACCTTGATTTCTAGTTTTCTGATCCTCATCAGCTATATATTTTAGTATAATAGGAATGTGTCTAGCTTGTATTCCATCTCCTCTTTTTTCTAGTGAAACTAAACCTGTCAACTGCACGTCCTCAGTTTCAAACTCTAATGTCTTAAATAATTCACTTAAATTTTCAGGTATAGATAATCTACTACTGATATGTATCCTCTCACTAACCTGTTTACTTATTTGAGCTGTGTACTCCTGTAATACTTTTGAAAAATTATTTACCGAATCCTCAAGTGGACTATCTAGAACAGCTGAAACCGTAAAATATAAATCTGCCAATAATGATTTATAATATTCTTTACTTTTCACAGCTGGAACATATCTATATCTTATTCTTTTAAGTGTACCTGGGACTCTAGATCTCTCTGATGGTCTCTCTCCTTTTTCGTTTGTAATTAATTCATCTGTGTAATCGTTTATTCTCCACACTTTTTTCCATGTAAATATACCTTTTTCCTTATAGCTATCAGGTATAATGAATTTTATTTCTATAACAATTTCTTTAGTTCCATGACTTGTTATCGGAAAATAGTACGAAAAATCTTTTTTAAAATCAAACATAACTCCATAATCTGTTTGTCCATTAAAAAACAAATTTAATGCTTTTAAAACATTAGACTTTCCCGCATCATTTAATCCAACAAAAATATTCATATTTTTTGCTTCAATCAATTCATTTCTAATACTTCTAAAATTTTTAATTCGTATCGATTTTATAATAATTCTATTACTCATATCTTATGTCCTCTTAATTGCAGCAATTTTATATCTATGCAATTAACTCAATTTTTAATATAACTCTAACATTATTCTGTGTTTTATTATATGCATTTGGATTATTCTTGCTTATTCTTTCTAGTCTGCCTCATCGATTCATATATTAAGCTTTGTAATAACTCTGTAAAATATTCAGTATTTATAATTGTTTCAAACATACACTTCAGTTCATCCATTGATGCAATATCATATATATACTGTTTTTTTCCATTATATGCTTCAGCTATATCCTCGTTTAAAACAACTTGAACTGGATAAGCAATTGCACCATAATTCAAAAACATAATTCGATATTTATAATACTCTAATCCCTGAACTGATAAAAATACTTCATATTTATTTTCAACATTACTCTGCTCTCCTAAAAAATCTTGAATATCTACTTTTTCTTCTGTATTTGCAGCCAGAGTCATTGCTAACAAACTATTTGTTTTAACATATGATGTTGTTTTTCCATCATATGCTAAAACATTGCATATTACCATATTCTTTGTACATTCTTCAATTTCCTTTGCACATTCGGCAATTACCTCTTCTGGTGATTCTGTGTCTTTTAGTTCAAAATTAAATATTTCTTTTTTCATAGTCTATCTCCTTTATTAAATATTAAATTCACACACTATAGGAAAATGATCACTTATATTAGAATTTGGATATCCATTTTTTGTGTATAATGGCTTATTCCTACATTCTATTATTATTTTTAATTTTTCCCTAATCATAAATGGAATCATTGATTGACTTATAATAACCTGATCCAACATGTACCAACAAGGATTATACATTTTTGAATCTGTCCTATAATATGTTCCTGGGGGATATTCAAAATCTCCAAATAGGTTCCACATTGGATTATACATCTTTTCATATTCTTTTTCATAAATAATCCTAGAATTATTGTCTGATATTTTTAATGCAGGTAAAGCATGAAATCCTTTTGCACTTAAACAAGCTTTTTCATATGGAGACTCATTCATATCACCTATAATAATAACATCATTAGAATTTAATTTTTCTCTAGCATTTTTTATTGCATATCGTATTTCCTCTGCGAGTGATGTTCTCTCGTCAAATCGTTCTCCATTAAGATCTGAATACATATGAACCCCACATATAATATATTTACCATTTACAATTTGTATTGAAAAATATTTATTTTGTTCTCCCGGTTCAACATCTACATAATTGCCCCATATTTGTATTCTATTACAGCCACTTGAATTCCATTTATATAATCTTTTCTTACTCTGTATTAAACATTTACTTAGCTCATCATTATCACTTGCATATTCCGCTAGTATCAATATATCTATTTCATTCTGTTCTACTAATTCTAAAATGAATGAATTAATATTGCTATTCCTATGCGTATTCCAAAATAACATTTTCATAATTGTATACCTAATTTATTTATACCAATAACTTTACGCTTATATTTTTTCATACATCAATCAATATTTTATATTGCTTCATAAAATATATTCTATATCTCCTGTCCATTATACATACCAATTTCTCTCACAATACTATTCTCATACCACTCTTTAGGTGACCCGTCCGTTTTATAAGCTGTATCTAACATTTTGTATATCTGTGGATACTTAACATCAAATCTAAGTAATGTTTTAAGTTCAGTAGTCTGTATAGGGAGAATTTTCATTCCTGTAATATACTTTGTTCCTGCATTGTTATAATACTCCATAAACCTTCTAGCTCGGAAATCTGATATTACATTATTATTTAAAAATGTTGTGATAAATACACAATATGCTTCATCTTCTGGATGTGCCAGACAATAATCTCCCAAATGTCTTGATACTGGCTCCATTTCCATTCTTCGCTGATTCTTTTTATCCGCAAGTGTAGCTTCTATTAACAATGTATGCTTAGGATATTCATATGTCATTTCATACTTCCATACTATATCAGCTTCTCCGCCTCCAGCATGAGTCTTCGGTAATAAATCTGCTTCTAATGATAAATTCATATATTCAAGAACATCACCTTTTCGTTCGCTGATTATATACCATGCTATACCAAGTACATATTCAAATATTGTAGGAATATCCGCATTGTCTGTAACTATGCTTCTTATTTCATCGTCATTTCTGCTTTCAAAATCATCAAGCAGTCTAATAATAGTATTTTTATCAAACTTGTCATCTATAAGCTTATTAAATCTTGTGTAACGCTCATCTTTTATAACCATCTGAGCCATCTCTTTATTAGCTACGCTAGTACCTAGAGCACATCCTAATTTTTGATATAAAATATTTATATCTATATCAAAGAATGAACCTACATCTTTAAGCATTGAATTTTGGGGTAATAACTCTGTCTGTTCAAAAGCTATATTTAACAGATTTCTCGCTATAATCTCAACATAACATTGTGGAAGTACATCTAATTTCACTTTATTATCCTCAAACAAAACGACATCTGTTATTTTGAAATATCTCCTGTTCAAATCAAAGTAATCTGATAATGTTGCTCTAGCCTTAAAAATATGCACCACCTTAAAAAATTCTTCATTAAACTGTTCTTCTGTTGTTACCTGTAATATTGGAACAGTATTAAGTACAGATAGCCCCTCTCTTGAAATTACACTTCGTGCACTACTGTTGAAGAAATATTTTCTCCAAGCTCCTCCAACCTTACTATTGGTTAATTTCTTTGTAGCTTCATAAAATTCTAATGCAAGATTATCTTTTGAAAATACAATCTTTTTCAATAAGGAATATAAGGTATAATACGGCTTGTCATATTTTGCACTTTTTCTATTGATTCCAATGTTACATATCAATTCTTCTGATATAGGCTCTGTTTTCAACAAATTCAACGCCTGTTTATAATTATCTTTTTCCATCAAAACGGATAAGATAATATCATCAAAATTCTTCTCTCCAGTCCCTCGATAGTTCTTTATACTCTTAACTATATTTTTTGTAGTATGCTCATCCACACATAATGGTAATAGGTATGTAAACTCATCATTTGTAAGATAACCTAACTCATTTACAGCATACAAAAATACAACAAATGGTCTTACGATTTTTCCTTCTACAACATTTGCTGTTTTTAACATCTGTTTGAAATATAAAAAGCTGTCTTTCGGAATTTCCAAAAAATTATCTGCTGAAAAATTAGCTGAATCAGCGATTCTTAACAATTCTAATCCCGCTTCTGTTATATTACGCTCATCATCTAGAAGTCCTATATCTCTTAATCCTGACGTTTTTTCTCTTGCATCTTTATCTGGAAGAGCAGCCTCTCCTTTTACAAAGTTGTTTTCTTTCAAAAAATTGTAATATTCGGCTTGAAACTTTTTATTATTTTCCCACTTCTTGTTTTTATTTTCTTCTATCTCTCTGAACTGCCTCAGTAAATGCAATTGCTTTTCTATACTCAGATTAAAATTGTCAGTACGATAACTTGTTGTACCAATAGCCCAACAATAACTTTTAAACCCTATCTTTTTTGCCATAGAATATCTCCTCTAATCAATAGTTTACTACTAACACTTCCTTAGTTATTCCATCCTTTCTTGTATGATAATTTGAATTAGTATAATTATAATTCAATGGAATAACTTTAAATTTCTTATTTTGATTAATCCATTCCGAAAGTATTACATTTTTCTTACCTTTACTTTCCAATACATTAGATAAGGCAAATCTAATCCCTTTTTTATCAAGCACATCAAGATAATTCAGCAAATCTTTTTCATCATTTTCCGTCCATCCAGCTTGTTCATTATAAGTTGCACATGTTATCAAATAAGGTGGATCAGCATAGAAAAAACTTTTATCTGTATATCCTTCCATACTTACATTCCTAAAGTCATCTGTTGTGAACCTATAATCTCCACTCTTAACTCTATCAATAAATGCTTCCAGCTTTCCCTGCATCTTAGAGTTAAAATCCCTTTTGCCAACAGGTAAATTAAATTCTCCTTTCCTGTTGAATCGTAATTGATTATTAAATGAATATACAATTAATAAATATAGCATTAAATAATACTCATTATCTTTGCTGGCTTTTTTATTAAAATCATTTCTAAGTTTATTGTAACCGGCTTTATTATATTCACCTAATCCCTTTGAGCTTTCACAATTATAAAAATCATATCCATTCTTACTTACTAATGATAATCCGTATTTATCTATACTTTTATATATCCAATCAAATATCTCTTCTTTTGTTAATCGTCTAAATGTATCTAATAACCCCATAAGATATTCATTACTATCATTAAACAAAACTTTGTTACAATCTACATTTATTCCAACATTACAACCACCACAAAACAAATCTACAACCTGATCTACATCTTTCGGAAACAGTGGAAGAATTTGCGAAAGCAATTTATACTTTCCACCTGTATAATTCAATGCGGATGGAATAACTTCTTTTCTTTCATTATTACATATGCACAAAAATAATCTTTCCTGATTTGACTGTATATCAGACTTTCCAGTAGAAAATGCTTTGTAATCTTCCGAGAAAACTTTTACTTTTCCCTTTTTACTTAAAATTCTCATAATGTCATCATCACTTATTTTGGCATTAGATCTGTCATTTCCTTTATTTGCCATATTATTATATGAAAGTAAAATATACTTTGCATGAATTGAATCAATAAGATTTTCAAATGCTACTGTTGCCTTTTGGGTACAATAATCGCTTTTTAAAGCTGTTCTGTCCATTTTTCTAGCAACACCAAATACCTCTGGCTTTTCCCATCTAGCTACATTTTCTAATAAATGATACGCATCACAATACTGTCTTGAATTATATGGTGGATCAATATAGATTAAATCCGCTTCTATCTCTGGTGCCAATTCGTTTGTATCCATATTATAACAAACATTGTTCTCATTAACATCAGGTTCTGGTTGTGGAACATACATTTCCAAATGTTTTTCATATTCCACTCCCTGCCTGTAGGCATCATAATGTCCACATGTATTAGCAATCTTATCCATTGCATATAACAATGATGTTATTAGTAAAGCTCTCTCCCTTGCGTTAATAACTCCTGAATTAAATTTATCCTCTATATCCTGCCTAATAAATCCTATTTTTCTGCAATCATCCAAAGAAAAATAAGTATCAGAAAAATTATCACTCATATAATTATCTTCAACAACTTTCAAATTGTTATATTGTGTAATAATTTTTATAATTTTCTCTTCTGAATAATGTTCACTACTAAACCAGGCAACATGACATATGTAATTACTATACATAATATCGTTGGTAATAATCTTCTTATCAATAAAAGCAGAAGCAACAGCACCTGTTCCTGCAAAAATATCTGCTACTGTATTTATATTTTTACATTCATTTTCAACCACTCTTGTAATAAATGGAAGTAACTTATATTTATTCCCCAAATATCTACGATTGTTTATTTTAGTTGTTTTATATTCTTTTGGCGTCTCTTTAGAATCAACAGAACTACCTACTTTGTTTTTCTTTATATATTCACTAAGTTTTTGGTATGCTTCTTCATTCCATATAACTCTGCCATTATCATTTATCTCAACTTCAACTACGCCATTATCTTTAAGATAATATAAATATGATCTAGAAATGTCTAATTTTTTTGCTAATTGTGTTGCTGAATAACTCATAATTTCATCTCCATTTTATGCAACAAATTTTATCCCTTATTGGACACTTTTATAATTAATTATATCATTTTTTCTCTATTTTTCAATATATATATTAGGGAATAGCCTAAAAAATGGATGCTAACTTTACATTTAATCCATGTAAAATTAGCATCCATTTATACTTCAAATAAACACCAAATGCTTGGCATTGGTAAAAAGAAGCCCCTGCAAACCAGTGTTTACAAGGGTTGCGAGTGTTCTGATTATTATCTCTTTGAAAATATTTTGATAACTTAAAAAAACCATAAATAAGGAATTTGTATATGATATTATTGCATATGTGTTATATGTGGGGGACTGCACACACGTTTCCGGCACTACTCTTCACTTTAATTTAAAAAAAGACTTCTATGAAATCATTTTACTTGCAATAACCAATACAAAAAGGCAATTGTTATTGCAAAGACATATTTATTTTTATTAATTAAATATATATCCACAATCATTACATATTATCTTACTATCTGTCACTAATTTTTCTTCTCTTATAATTTTTTCTTTTTATTCACTAATGTAAATGATTTTAACAGATTAAGATTTGCTGTATAACTTGTTTTTTGTTTTCCCCGGTATGATTTTCCGTTCTTGACAATGTGAGCAATACACACTACTACAACGTGGGCAATACACTTCCTTCTTTCCACCAAACAATGAATATTTATATATACCACTAAATTTTTCTTTTACTGCTTTTGACTTTCTTTTCCTTGCCTTGACTGCTGTTTCGTATAATATAACTCTTTTGTTGAAAAACTTCCATCCAAATAAATAACTAAAATTTTCTTTGCTGTTCTTAAAATGCCTCCCTTTTCTCGTCGTAGCGTATTAATAATCTTTATTCTCTACCCATTTTATGATACATATATTCTATCAAGTAATATTTTATCCTCTGTTCCCAATTCTATTTTTTTATTTTCCTCTTTTACTTTTCCTTCTGCACCCTTCTCTAAATATTCTTTTATTGGAAAATCTCAACCTATACACACATTTGCTTTGTCTGAAATTTTTCTTCCACACTCCGGGCATTTTATTAAAGCCATAGCGTTATCCTTCTTTTTATTTTGTTTGATATAACATTCTTTATCTTTTTAAAATTATATTGTTTATCGATTCAAATTAAAAATACTCTTTGCTATGTTAGCACAATAAATAAAGTCTAAAAAAAATATACACCAAACACTTAACAAGACTATCGACAAATACCTATATAATTTGGCTTAACCTGTTTTGAACTTGGATATACGCTCAGTAAATCGCAAAAAATAATCGCCTTATTCTGATAAACTAAGGCGATTGTTTTTGTCTATTCATATACTAGGCTAACCATTCATTGATAGTATTTTTATATTTATACTAATATTAATATAAAAATAAAACAATTTTTAGTTATTTTCATTATTTTATTTAATTCCTATTGAATTTAGAAAATTACATAATTCAATAACACTATTTAAAAATTGATTTGCTTCAATATTAATTTGAGATTTTATAACAAATAATTCAAATGTTTCTCTAATGATTTGATTTTTAAAATCTGCTGTCGCATTAAAAAAACATTCAATAAAATCCTTAGCTGCATTGATAGCAGTCTCCTTGTTTTTTATCTGGTTTTGTAAATCATTATTCATCTTTTTGCATCTCCTTTAATATAATTTAATAAAATTATATTATCATTTTATTTATGCAAAATTTGTCGAAATAAAGACTATAAAAAATTCACACAAAAAAACACCTCGGAACCGAAATTCCGAGGTGTAATATACTTTTCTGAAACGCCATAAGACGCTTTGGATTGTAAAGATTATCTCTTTGAGAACTGTGGAGCACGACGAGCTGCTTTGAGACCGTACTTCTTTCTTTCCTTCATTCTTGGATCTCTTGTTAAGAAACCTGCCTTCTTGAGTGCTGGACGATATTCGTCTGAATCAACCTCAAGGAGAGCTCTTGAAATACCATGTCTGATAGCACCAGCCTGACCTGTGTATCCGCCACCGTGTACGTTTACGATAACATCAAACTTATCAGCTGTCTCTGTGAGTGTTAATGGCTGCTTAACAACAACCTTTAATGTCTCAAGACCAAAATACTCATCAAGACTTCTCTTATTTATAGTAATTGTACCGTTACCTGGTACTAAATATACTCTAGCGATACTGCTTTTTCTTCTACCTGTTCCGTAGAACTTTGCGTTTGCTTTCTTAGCCACTGTTATTTCCTCCTTATATGTCCAAAATTAAAACTTTAATACTTCTGGCTTCTGAGCTGCCTGATCATGATCAGGACCAGCGTAAACGTGAAGTTTTGTGTACATCTGTCTTCCTAAAGGTCCCTTTGGAAGCATACCCTTAACAGCGAGTTCGATAACTCTTTCAGGCTTCTTATCCATCATTTCTCTGAGTGTTGTCTCTTTCATACCACCAACATACTCTGAGTGATTGTAATAAATCTTCTGATCTAACTTCTTACCTGTAAGCTGAACCTTCTCAGCGTTGATAACGATAACGTTGTCACCACAATCCATAGATGGTGTATATGTTGGCTTGTTCTTGCCTCTTAATACAGCAGCAACCTGTGATGCTAAACGACCTAATGTATAATCTGCAGCATCAACAACATACCATTTTCTTTCGATGCTTGATGCAGTAGCCATATAAGTTTTCATTGGTTTTCCTCCTGAAATATTGCTTTAAATGCATACTTAATTATTTAGATAAATATATTTGTTAATGACTTTACAGATGCTTTTCCGGGGCATTGGTGAAGCATGCAAAATCATATTAACCTGATTCAGGGCGTACTTTTCCACGCCACATTTAAAGATTATATAACACGATACCACGCGTGTCAATATTTATTTATCAGATTTTTTGCATTCCGGGAGGTTATCCACAAAATCATAAAAATCTTCATGATAATCAACAAAACACTTTTTTCAATGTTGATTTTCAACTTCCCTGTCGTCACCGTCAACATAATCTATATTCATAAGTGTCAACCCCTGCGGTGGAGCTGTCTGTCCTGCTTCACAGCGGTTTTTTGCTTCAAGCATTAAGTCTATATCCTGAGGTGTTATTTTGCCTTTTCCAGCCTTTACAAGCGTTCCTGCGATTATTCTTATCATATTATACAAAAATCCGTTTCCCGAAACCCTGATAACTATATACGCTTCATCCTCTGTCCGCACATCTACAGAATAAATCGTTCTTACAGTAGACTCCGCCTGTGTTTTTACACAGCAAAAACTCTTAAAATCATGCTCTCCTACCAGCCTTTGTGCTGCACTCTGCATTGCATTTACATCAAGAGGCTCTTTTACATGCCAGCTGTAATTTCTAAACTGTGGAATCGGAAATCTTGTATTTAATATCCTGTACTCATACGTTTTTACGGTATTACAGTGTCTTGGGTGAAATTCTGGTGAAACTTCGCGTGACTCAACAACACTCACATCTTCAGGAAGATGTGTATTGATTGCATATGCCCAGCGGTCACCCGGAATTCCAGAAACCGTATCAAATACAGCGACATTTCCCAGACCATGTACACCTGCATCCGTTCTGCTTGCACCGATAACGTGAACTTTCTCTCCTGTCACTTTATTAATCGCATTATCAAGAACCTGTTCTATTGTCGAAGCATTAGGCTGTATCTGCCATCCGCTGTAATTACAGCCATCATATGCTACTGTCAGTTTTATACGTCTCATAAATAACCTCATTTGCCGCGATGATTTTTTCAATACCAAAAATTCACCGCGGCTTAATTAAAACATATTTATTATAATTATTATTTTAAATTTTTATATAATTCTTCCACCTAAAAATATATTAAGTGCTATCATTGCACACAGATATGCTGCAAGTACACCATATGCAATTCTGTCATTTTTCTTATATTTAAGCGGTTTCATTTTTGTACGCCCCTCTGAACCATGATAACATCTTGCTTCCATAGCCATTGCAAGTTCATTGGCACGTCTGAAAGCTGATATAAATAATGGCACAAGTACAGGTATCATTGCTTTTGCACGTTTAACAAGATTTCCATTTTCAAAATCTGCACCTCTTGCCATCTGTGCCTTCATTATCTTGTCCGTCTCCTCGATAAGAATCGGTATAAATCTTAATGCTATTGACATCATCATCGCTATTTCATGGACAGGAACTTTTATAACTTTTAAAAATCCAAGACTCTTTTCAAGTCCATCGGTAAGATTGTTCGGCGTTGTCGTAAGTGTCATAAGTGATGAGCCCATAATAAGGTACATAAGTCTTATAACCATAAATACCGCCTGATAAATACCTTCTTTTGTGATTTTTAATTTCCACAGTCTTACAACCACTTCTCCATCTGTCAGGAACAGATTAAATGCTGCAGAAAATATTATAAGAATAAGTACCGCTTTAAGACCTTTTACAATGAATTTCAGCGGAACATTTGAAAGCTTGATTATTACGGCAAGAAATGCTGTAACCGCAAGATACATCCATACACTTTTACCTAAGAACAGTGAAATAATAAATACTAATGTTCCCATAAGTTTTACTCTTGGGTCAAGCTCATGTATAACAGACTTTGTCTGATAATATTGTCCTATTGTAATATCCCTTATCATATTTTTCCTTTCAGCCGGAGTTATGCTTTCAACATTATTTCCAGCTTATTTCTTTCCCAATGCTTTAAGTATTGATGTTTTTGCTTCTTCTATCGTTATTGCACTCACATCAACATCAAATCCTGCATTTTTCAAATCATTCATTATATATGTAACCTGCGGTGCCGCAAGTCCAATCTTCTCAAGCTCTTTGTAATGTGCAAATACTTCTTTTGGTGTTCCGTTATACATAAGTATTCCATCATTCATAACCATAATTCTGTCAACGTATTTTGCAACATCTTCCATGCTGTGTGAAACAAGGATTACTGTAATGCCTGTTTCTTTCTGAAGCTTTTTGACACAGTCAAGAATATCATCTCTTCCTTTAGGGTCAAGACCGGCAGTCGGCTCATCTAATATGAGAACCTCCGGTTTCATAGCAAGAACTCCGGCTATTGCAACTCTTCTTTTCTGACCGCCTGACAAATCAAACGGCGACTGGTAGTAAAGAGATTCATCAAGTCCAACAAGGCGAAGTGCTTCAAATGCTCTAAGTTCTGTCTCTGCTCTGTCAAGACCAAGATTTTTAGGGCCAAAACATACATCTTTGAAAATATCAGTCTCAAAAAGCTGATGCTCAGGATACTGGAAAACAAGACCGACTTTGCTTCTCAATTTTCTCATATCAAAATCTTTGTCATATATATCTTCACCGTCATAATATATAGCACCTGAAGTTGCTTTTACAAGTCCGTTCAAATGCTGTATAAATGTTGATTTACCTGAACCCGTATGACCGATAAGTCCGATAAATTCACCTTTTTCTATAACGCAGCTTACTTCTTTTAATGCCTGCCTTTCAAATCCGGTTCCTATTTCATATGTATAGCTTATTTTATCAACTATAATTGACATATTAATCTCCATTCTGCATAACAAGTCGTTTTAATGCAAGCGTAAATTCTTCCTTTGTGAGTATCCCATCAGGAAGTGGCACACCAGCTTTCTTTAACTCATATGCAAGTTCTGTTACCTGCGGCACATCAAGTCTTAATTCCTTTAGATGCTCAACATTTGAAAATATCTGCCGTGGAGTTCCCTCCATCATAATTTTTCCAGCATCCATAACAAACACTCTGTCTGCATCTATTACTTCTTCCATATAATGAGTTATAAGAATAATTGTCACGTTTTCTTTTTCATTAAGTTCATGAAGTACAGATATCACTTCTTTTCGTCCGGATGGGTCAAGCATTGCTGTCGGTTCATCAAGTATAATGCACTTTGGTTTCATCGCAACGATACCTGCAATTGCAACTCTCTGCTTCTGCCCTCCTGAAAGTTTATTTGGTGAAGCCTTTCTGAAACTGTACATGCCAACTGCCTGAAGGCTGTCAGCTACTCTCTGCCATATCTCATCTGTAGGCACACCTATATTTTCAGGGCCAAAGCCCACTTCTTCCTCTACTAATGTACAAATAATCTGATTATCGGGATTCTGGAATACCATTCCGGCAGTCTGTCTTATATCAAGGATTTTATCATCTTCCTTTGTATCCATGCCATCTACCCACACCGTACCTTCCGTTGGTGATACAAGTGCATTAAAATGCTTTGCAAGTGTTGATTTGCCTGAACCATTATGTCCAAGTACAGCTATAAACTGCCCTGCCTGCAAATCGATGTTGACATGGTCTACTGCTGTTGTAATTCCCTCTACATTTCCCTCTTCGTCTCGTCTTATATATTCAAATGTTAAATCCTTTGTCTTAACAATTCCCATAACTTCATTTCCATTTCATTTATATCAATACAGTCTTTGACATAATAATCTTATCATATATTTTATAACTATGAAAAAAACGTGGATATTGAGTTAAACAATATCCACGTATTTAAAAGTCCACTAATTTTATCTCATAGGAAGAACTCTCCTTATGACTGGGGACTTCCAATTCATTATACTAACTCAAGGAGAACTTCCATTGCTGCATCGCCTTTTCTTAAACCGATTTTAACGATTCTTGTATAGCCACCCTTACGGTCAGCATACTTAGGAGCGATTTCATCAAACATTTTATTTGTAAGATCAACAACTTTTGTGTTCTTCTTTCTTCCAGCAGCTTCAGCAGGAACTTCTGTTACTTTGTAAAGAACCTTATCCATCTGCTTTCTTGCATGAAGTCTTGAAGGTAAATCTTTCTTGATTTCCTTTTCTACTGTCTCATATACAGTAACTTTCTTGCCATCAACAACTTCTTTAACTCTCTTGCCGTTGGCATCCTTCTTAGGAACCTTTGCAGAAACTTTAACTGTCTCGAAGTTATCTTTTTCTTTGATTGCAAGTGTTATAAGCTTTTCAGCCTGCTTCTTTACTTCTTTTGCTCTTGCCTCAGTTGTAACAATCTTACCATTCTCAATAAGAGCTGTAACCTGTCCTCTGAGTAATGCTTTTCTCTGGCTTGAATTTCTACCAAGCTTTCTATACTTTGCCATTTAATTTAACCTCCATTTGTAACGCACATACATGCGCTTATGGACTTACTGTATGTGTGTTTAAATCTACAAATCTACTATCGTGTGTATGTAACACACCTATTTATTTATTAGTCCTCGTTTGGACTAAGGCTTAAATTTAACTCTTTAAGTTTAAGAAGTACCTCATCAAGAGACTTCTTACCAAGATTACGAACCTTCATCATGTCATCAGGTGTCTTATTGCAAAGCTGTTCAACAGTATTGATACCTGCTCTCTTAAGACAGTTGAATGAACGAACTGATAATTCAAGGTCTTCAATGCTCATAGAGAGTACCTTGCTTGATTCGTCTTCCTGTGCAACAACCATAACCTCAGCGTTTGCAGCATTTTCTGATAAGTTGATAAATACTTTGAGATGTTCACTTAAAACTTTAGCTGCAAGGCTTAAAGCCTCATCAGGAGTAATTGTTCCGTTAGTAAATATATCAAGAGTAAGCTTATCAAAATCTGTATCCTGGCCTACACGAGTGTTCTGTACGGCCATATTTACACGCTCTACAGGAGTGTAAATAGAATCTACAGCGATAACACCGGCTGGCATATCCTCATGCTTATTCTTTTCAGAACTTACATAACCTCTGCCGTTTGTGATTGTAAGCTCCATAGAGAGCTTGCAGTCAGCACCGCCATTTAAATGTGCAATAACAAGGTCCGGGTTAACAATTTCAATATCAGGATCAACCTTGATATCTGATGCTTTAACCACGCCTTCTCCAGCGAAGTCAATATGAGCAGTAATCGGCTCGACTGAGTTGCTGTTATTCTTAATAGCAAGCTTCTTGATGTTTAAGATAATCTCTGTAACGTCTTCTTTAACGCCAGGAATTGAACTGAACTCATGAAGCACACCATCAATCTTAACACTGCTTACAGCAGTACCAACTAATGATGAAAGCATGATTCTTCTGAGTGAGTTACCCAGAGTTAAACCATAGCCTCTCTCAAGTGGTTCTACTACAAATTTGCCATATTTTCCATCTTCTGACTCTTCAGTCATCTCAATCTTTGGCATATTGAAATTAAAATCTGCATCAACCATGTATAGCCCCTCCTTTTATGGGTTAATTTGAGTTTACTCTTTAATTACTTAGAATATAACTCGACGATAAGCATTTCATCAACTGGAACGTCGATAATATCTCTTGTAGGGATAGCCTTAACTGTACCCTTAAGAGCTTCGCTGTCAGCTTCAAGCCATTCTGGAACAAGTCTTCCATTTGTAGCTTCAAGAATTTCTTTATATCTTGCTGATGACTTAGACTTTTCTCTGATTTCGATTACATCTCCAGCCTTAACAAGGTATGAAGGGATATTGATGCACTTACCATTTACTAATACATGCTTATGATCAACAATCTGTCTTGCTTCTCTTCTAGTTCTGGCTAAACCCATTCTGAAGATTACATTGTCAAGTCTGAGCTCGAGCATAACCATGAGGTTTTCACCAGTCATACCCTTCTGCTTCTCAGCCTTCTTATAATAGTTACGGAAAGGCTTCTCTAATACACCGTAGATAAACTTAGCCTTCTGCTTCTCACGAAGCTGCATACCATACTCGCTAATCTTTCTTCCGGCATTCTTTGCCTTTCTGTTTGACTTCTTATCTATACCTAAATAAATAGGATCTAAATTAAGAGATCTGCATCTCTTAAGCACTGGTGTTCTATTAACTGCCATCTTAAATTCTACCTCCTAATTAAACTCTTCTACGCTTTGGTGGACGACAACCATTATGTGGAACTGGTGTAACATCCTTGATACTTGTAACCTCAAGTCCGCAAGCAGAAAGTGCACGAATTGCAGCTTCTCTACCAGAACCTGGGCCCTTTACCATAACGTCAACAGACTTTAATCCGTGAATTAAAGCAGCCTTTGTTGCAGTCTCAGCTGCCATCTGTGCTGCATAAGGAGTTGATTTCTTAGAACCTCTGAAACCAAGACCGCCGGCACTTGCCCATGATAAAGCATTGCCTTCTGCATCTGTTAATGTAACGATTGTATTGTTAAAAGAAGACTGAATATGAGCCTGTCCTCTTTCTACGTTTTTCTTAACGCGCTTCTTTGTCACTTTTTTTGTAACTTTTTGAGCCATTTCTAAACTAACCTCCTATATTAAAAGTCTACCTTATTACTTCTTCTTATTTGCAACTGTCTTCTTTGGACCCTTACATGTTCTAGCATTAGTCTTTGTCTTCTGACCTCTGCAAGGAAGACCTTTTCTATGACGGATTCCTCTGTAGCATCCGATTTCCTTTAATCTCTTGATGTTCATGGCAACTTCTCTTCTTAAGTCACCTTCTACAAGATTTTCTGTATCTGCATCAATAACCTTAGCAATTCTTGCAACTTCTTCGTCAGTTAAATCCTTAACACGTGTGTCTGGATTAACCTCTGCCTCTGCAAGAATCTTAGATGCTCTAACTCTGCCTATACCATAGACATAAGTAAGACCGATTTCAATTCTTTTTTCTCTTGGTAAGTCTACACCTGAAATACGAGCCATGTGTTCTTTAACCTCCGTTAATCAATGTATAAATAATAATTAAAATGAAATGTTGCAGTCCGACTAACAAAACGCAGCTCGTCACAAAATGTGCCGCCTGAAATGTGTGCGCTGCCACTCTTCCCGCATATATAAAATAGTGATTGAACCGTACAACTTAGCCGTGTGGTTCATCACTGCAGCCGCATAACTAAACATCTTTCCTTATTCAGAATAAAATCACAGGAAAGATTATTGTAACAAATAAAATATATTGTACCTGAAATATATTCTATCTGTAAACACACAAACATGAGAAGTATCACTACTTCTCCCATAAACTATAAATTAGCCCTGTCTCTGTTTGTGCTTTGGGTTCTCACAGATAATTCTGATAGCACCCTTTCTCTTAATGACTTTGCACTTTTCACAAATTGGTTTTACTGATGATCTAACCTTCACTGCAAAAGCCTCCTTTCAGACAAGTTCGTTTGATATTATAGCACAACATAAATTTTAATTGCAAGGTAATTTTGAAAATTTTTTCAAAAATTTTTGCTGTGCAGTAATACTGTTATCATGTTTCTTATTTATCTCTCCAGATAATTCTGCCCTTGCTAAGGTCATATGGAGAGAGCTCAATTGTAACTTTATCACCAGGTAAGATACGAATGTAGTTCATTCTTAACTTGCCACTTATATGTGCAAGCACCTGATGACCATTTTCAAGTTCTACCTGAAACATAGCATTTGGAAGTTTTTCCACAACAGTTCCTTCAATTTCAATTACATCTGATTTTGACATTTATTGTCCTCCTTCATATTAGAAATATATTCTTTAATTGCTCTTTTAATATCTTCATTATGCAATTCTTTTTGTGTCTCGAGTTTCTCTGCAATAAGTGCATCTGCACGCTTTACGGGCTGGATATGTTTTAACTTCTTCTTCTTTGGATTCTCAACTTTTTTGAGTTTTCCGTCTGAAAGATATACATACCCCGGCTCTTCACCTACTATTATATAAATTTCTGTTTTGTCATGTCCTGCAAGGGACCTTGCAAAACAGCCGGTCATTTTATTTTCCATAACAGACCTCCATTATTCTTTGACCAGTGAAAGAATCTCCGGTCCATTTTTTGTTACCAGCACAGTATTTTCATAATGTGCTGTAAGTGAATGGTCTGTTGTAACCATTGTCCAGTCATCATCAAGGCATCTCACTTTCCAGTCTCCCATGGCTACCATAGGTTCAATAGCAAGTGTCATTCCCTCATAAAGCTTTATTCCTCTTCTTTCCTGTCGGAAATTTGGAATTTCAGGGTCTTCATGAAGTTTTGTTCCAATGCCGTGACCGACTAAATCCCGGATTACTCCATAACCGTACTTTTCGTTATAATCTGCAATAGCATTTGATATTTCGTGTAAATGACAGCCTTCTTTTGCAAATTTGATGCCTTCAAAAAAGCTCTGTCTTGTGACTTCTATCAGCTGTGCCGCTTCATCGCTTATCTGTCCGACTCCAACCGTACGGGCTGCATCTGACTGATAACCTTTATATATCACACCGGCATCAAGACTGACAATATCGCCTTCCTTTACAATCCTTTTCTTAGACGGAATTCCGTGAACTACCTCATCATTTATCGAAACACATATTGAAGCAGGATAGCCGCCATAACCAAGAAACGAAGGGACACAGTCAAAACTTCTTATCATGTCCTCGCCCATCTTGTCGATGTGCCATGTTGACATTCCGGGCTTAATCTCTTTTGTAAGATTATTAAGCACTGTACCAAGAATTTTGCCTGCCTCTCTCATCAATTCAATTTCTCTGTGTGATTTTACCGAAACTGCCATGACTTCACTACTTTCCCAATATTTTTACAATATCTTCGAATACTTCTTCCATGTCTTTTGTTCCATCAACTTCAGCCAATACGTTCTTCTTTGCGTAGAAGTCAATTAATGGCTGTGTCTGTTCATGGTATACACTGAGTCTGTTCTTAACTGTTTCCGGCTTGTCGTCATCTCTTAAAATAAGCTTTTCGCCGCAGACATCACAGATTCCTTCTACCTTTGTAGGATTATATTTAATATGGTATGTTGCACCACATCCTACACATGCTCTTCTTCCTGACATTCTGTTTATAATATTTTCATCAGGAACTTCAACATTGATTGCAAAATCAACAGCCTCACCCTTAGCAGTAAGTGCTGCATCAAGTGCCTCTGCCTGTGGAATTGTTCTTGGGAAACCATCAAGCACATATCCGTTTTCACAATCAGGCTGTTTAAATCTATCCATTATAAGGTCGAGTGTAAGTTCATCCGGAACAAGCTCTCCCTTATCCATATAAGCTTTAGCCTTCTGACCAAGCTCTGTATTGTTTTTTATATTAGCTCTGAAAATATCTCCTGTTGAGATATGTGGGATTTTGTATTCAGCCGCAATCTTTTTTGCCTGTGTACCTTTACCGGCACCAGGTGCTCCTAACATTATAATCTTCATAAGTCTCTCCATTCCTGTAGAATTTAAACGCAATATACACAAACGACTCGCCCGGAAAATATCCCAGGCAAGTCCCTCATGTCTATATCTTTACTCGCTTAAAAATCCTCTGTAGTTACGATTTACCATCATTGACTCAATCTGTTTCATTGTTTCAAGAACAACACCAACAATAATGATGATAGATGTTCCACCAAATGATACACTTGCATTGAAAAAGCCTGTGCACATAATCGGGATTAACGCTACAATCATAAGACCAACAGCGCCAATAAATACGATATAATTTAATATTTTATTTAAATACTCGCTTGTAGAGCGGCCAGGTGTAATACCAGGAACAACTCCACCAGCTTTCTTTAAGTTATCTGCAATCTGTACAGGATTAAATGTAATCGATGTATAGAAATAAGCAAATACTACTACCAATATGATGTAAAGTAAAAGACCTATAGAATACTTAGGCATCTGTACTCTGCACCAATATGACTGGCTTAAATACTTTGTCCACTCATATGAGTTACTTGTAAACAACTGAACGATGATTACAGGGAACTGCATAATTGATGAAGCAAAGATAATTGGCATAACACCGGCTGTATTTACCTTTAAAGGAATATTTGTAGCCTGACCACCAATTGTCTTTCTTCCTGCAACTTTCTGTGAATACTGTACCGGTATTCTACGTTCGCCATCCTGTAATATTACAACAAGAACGACTACTGCGATTACTATAGCAGCAATGATTACTGCAACTGTAACGCCCCTTGCAATACTCTTATTAGCAACAAATGTGCTGTAAAGTGTCACAAAATCACTTGGCATACCTGAAATAATATTAATTAACAATACTATTGAAATACCATTACCTACACCTTTTTCTGTGATACGCTCTCCAATCCACATAAGCACAGCTGAACCAGCTGTAAGTGCTGCTACTACTACAATGATACATGTAACATAATGTATTGTACTCATGTCTTTGTAGTCTTTAATAAGACCCTGACGGCCAAATCCTACTGCCATGGCAATACTCTCGATTAAAGCTAAAGCAATTGTAACATATCTCGTAATAGAAGCAATCTTCTTTCTGCCATCTTCGCCCTCTTTCTGCATTTCCTCTAATTTAGGAATTGCAATTGTAAGGAGCTGCATGATGATAGAAGAAGTAATGTAAGGTGTTATGCTGAGTGCGAAGAGGGACATTTTTTCAAATGAACCTCCTGTAAATGCACTCAGATAACTCAAGTCGCCGCTGTTAAAACCACTCAGAAGCGTACTAAAATACTCTGTATCAACACCAGGGATAGGAAGAAGACTTCCTATTCTAATTACAACAAGCATCATAAGTGTATAAAGCAATTTTTTGCGTATATCCTTATTTTTAAATGCGCTCGTAAGTGTTTTTATCATTAGATCACCTCACAAGTTCCACCAACAGCTTCGATTTTTTCCTTAGCTGAAGCACTGAAAGCATTAGCCTTTACTGTAAGCTTCTTTGTGAGTTCTCCATTTCCAAGAATCTTAACGCCGTCTTTAGGATTTTTAACAATTCCTGATTCAATAAGTGTTTCAACTGAAACTTCTGAACCGGCATCAAATCTTTCTAATGCACTAACATTAATTGCAACGATTTCTAAACGGTTTCTGTTTGTGAAACCTCTCTTAGGAATACGTCTGTATAATGGCATCTGGCCACCTTCAAAACCTGGTCTTGGAGCACCTGAACGTGCCTTCTGACCCTTATGTCCCTTACCGGCTGTTTTACCGTTACCAGAACCATGACCACGGCCTCTTCTGAAATTATCGCTTTTTACTGAACCCTCAGCTGGGCTTAAATTAGATAAATCCATTATTGCACCTCCTTCATCTAAATAAAATTAGATTTCTTCTACCTTTAACATGTAACCAATCTGCTGTATCTGTCCTCTTGTTGCTGCATTATCTGGGAGTTCTACAGTCTTATGCATCTTTGTAAGACCCATAGCCTCAACAGTTCTTCTATGCTTAGGAACAGCACCGATTGGAGACTTTACTAAAGTTATTTTTAACTTCTTATCAGCCATTTTAACCTCCATCTTGCCGCTTATCAGCGGACACTATAACAATGTTTTGGGCAGGAGAGACAGCAGTACACTGCCCTCTTACCCTTTACATCAAATTCTCGTGTGTTCTTGATTAGCCAAGGATTTCGCTTACTGACTTACCACGAAGTCTTGCGATTTCCTCTGGTGTCTTCATTGACTGAAGACCTGCGATTGTTGCAAGTACAACATTCTGCTTATTGTTTGAACCAAGTGACTTTGTACGAATGTTCTTGATACCTGCAAGCTCGAGTACTGAACGAGCAGGACCACCAGCGATGATACCAGTACCTTCTGGAGCTCTCTTGAGGAGAACTGTAGCTCCTCCGAACTTACCGATATAATCATGTGGAACTGAACCATTCTCATCAATCGGAACTTCTACTAAATGTTTCATAGCATCTTCTTTTCCCTTGCGGATTGCTTCAGGAACTTCAGCTGCTTTACCAACACCTGCACCTACATGTCCGTTGCCATCACCAACGATAACTAAAGCTGCGAATCTCATGTTACGTCCGCCCTTTACTACCTTAGTTACTCGCTTAATTGCAACAACATTATCATTTAACTCTAACTGACTAGCGTCAATGATTGTACGTTTCATACTGTTTCTCCCTTCCGCTTAGAATTCAAGGCCAGCTTCTCTTGCTGCCTCTGCCAATGCTTTTACTTTTCCTTCATATATAAAACCGCCTCTATCATAGACAACAGTTGTAATACCTTTTTCTAATGCCTTCTTAGCAACTACCTTACCTACTACTGCAGCAGCCTCAACGTTATTAGTCTTTTCACATTCAGCCTTTACATCCTTATCAAGTGTTGAAGCTGAAACAAGTGTCTTACCAACTGTATCGTCAATAATCTGAGCGTACATATGATTATTGCTTCTAAACACAGCTAAACGAGGTCTCTCTGCTGTACCGCTGAAACGATTACGTAATCTTCTATGTTTATTTTCACGAACTACTGTTCTTGACTTCTTACTAACCATAACATTCACTCCTTTAATTATTTCTTACCAGTCTTACCGACCTTACGTCTAATAACCTCATCAGAATACTTGATACCCTTGCCCTTATATGGTTCAGGAGCTCTCTTAGCTCTGATTTCAGCTGCGTACTGGCCAACTTTTTCTTTGCTGATACCCTTAACGATGATAACATTCTGACCTTCTAATACAGTCTCGATACCATCTGGGTCTTCCATTTCTACCGGATGAGAATAACCGAGTGATAAAACAAGCTTTTTACCCTGCTTCTGTGCTCTGTAACCAACACCGTTTACCTCAAGTTTCTTTTCATATCCGTCTGTAACACCAACAACCATGTTGTGGATGAGTGTTCTTGTTAAACCGTGTAATGATTTCATCTTCTTTAAATCGTTTGGTCTTGAAACGATGACTTCATTACCTTCCATTTTGATGTCCATTTCTGCAGGTAATACTCTCTCGAGTGTTCCCTTAGGACCCTTTACAGTCACTTTATTATTTTCTGCGATATCAACAGTTACTCCTGCTGGTACAGCGATAGGCATTTTTCCTATACGTGACATGCCGTGCACCTCCTAATTATAGTAGAGCATCTTTTAATGCCCGCTTAATGAGTTGTTTATATACAGCTATTGCTGTCTTATACTACCAGATAAATGCAAGAACTTCTCCGCCTACGCCGAGCTTTCTAGCTTCCTTATCTGTGATAACACCCTGGTTTGTTGAGATAATAGCAACACCAAGACCACCTAATACCTTAGGAAGTTCTTCCTTGTTTGCATATACTCTAAGACCTGGCTTAGAAATTCTCTGAAGACCAGAGATGATTTTTTCATTCTTATCTTTACCATACTTTAATGTGATATGGATATCTTTGAAGTTACCGTTATCAACAAGTTCGTATGCTTTGATATATCCTTCATCTAAAAGGATTTTTGCGATAGCAAGCTTCATCTTTGAAGATGGTACATCAACTGTATCATGCTTTGCTGTATTCGCATTACGGATTCTTGTAAGCATATCTGCAATTGGATCTGTCATTTTAAATGTTCCTCCTTAATTAATTAACCGGTTTCCCGCACATGCAGGACTTTTGTTAATGCAACTGACACAAATGTGTCATGCGTATCCAGCCGCCAGCCTTAAAGGCAATGGCGGCCTTCCTGGTAAAATCTTACCAAGAAGCTTTCTTAACGCCTGGGATCTGACCCTTGTAAGCTAACTCGCGGAAGCAAATTCTGCAGATTCCGTATTTTCTTAAAACAGAATGTGGACGACCACAAATTGTACAACGAGTATACGCTCTAGTAGAGAACTTAGGAGCTCTCTGCTGCTTAATCTTCATAGAAGTTTTAGCCATTGAATTTTCCTCCTTAAATTAGTTCTTAAATGGCATGTTGAACATTCTCAACAATTCACGAGCTTCCTCATCAGTCTTAGCTGTTGTTGTGATGATAACATCCATACCTCTTACTTTATCAATCTTATCATACTCAATTTCAGGGAAGATGATCTGCTCTTTGATACCTAATGCATAATTTCCTCTGCCATCAAATGACTCAGCACTTACGCCACGGAAGTCACGTACACGAGGTAATGCAAGGTTTACAAGTCTGTCAAGGAATTCGTACATCTTTTCACCACGGAGTGTAACTTTACATCCGATAGCCTGACCTTCTCTTAACTTGAAGTTAGCAATAGAATTCTTTGCTCTTGTAAGAACTACTTTCTGACCTGAAATTGTCTCAAGTTCCTTAACTGCAGCATCAAGAAGCTTTGAATTTTCCTTAGCTTCGCCAACGCCCATGTTTATTACTATCTTATCGATCTTTGGAACCATCATTGGGTTCTTGTAACCGAATTTCTCTGTCATCTTTTTAGTGATTTCATTTTCGTATAAATCTCTAAGTCTACTCAATTTTTATTGCCTCCTTCCTGTATTAGTCAATTACTTCGCCAGTTGCCTTAGCAACACGAACTTTCTTGCCATCTTTGAATTCGTAACCAATCTTTGTTGTCTTACCTTTCACAACATACATGATGTTTGAAATAGCGATTGGTGCTTCCTGGTGGAGAATTCCACCCTGCTGATTAGCTGCACTTGGCTTAGCATGCTTTGTAACCATGTTTACGCCCTCAACTAATGCTGTATTGTTTTTAGCATTTACAGACAATACCTTGCCTTCTTTGCCTTTGTCTTTTCCTGCGATAACTTTAACTGTATCACCTTTTTTAATTCTTACAGCTGACATTGTGGCACCTCCTTATAATACTTCTGGAGCTAAAGATACGATTTTCATGAACTTCTTATCTCTTAACTCTCTTGCTACTGGTCCGAAAATACGAGTTCCCTTTGGAGTCTGATCGTCCTTAATAATAACAGCAGCATTTTCATCAAATTTGATATATGATCCGTCTTTACGGCGTGTACCTTTAACAGTACGAACAACTACGGCCTTAACTACATCGCCCTTCTTAACAACGCCGCCTGGTGTTGCCTCTTTAACAGAAGCTACGATTACATCACCGATATTTGCATATCTTCTTGTAGAGCCACCCATAACTCTGATGCAGAGGATTTCCTTAGCACCTGTGTTATCAGCAACCTTCAGTCTGGTTTCCTGTTGTACCATAATACTACCCCTTTCAGTAATATTCATGTCTTGCCGCCAGTTTCAACCGTGCCTGGCGTATCGACATTTTGAATTCTTTAACAATATTATTTAGCTCTGCTGATAATCTCAACAAGTCTCCATCTCTTATCCTTTGAGAGTGGTCTTGTTTCCATTACTTTAACAGTATCACCGATTAAACATTCGTTGTTCTCATCGTGTGCCTTTAACTTGTATGTTCTCTTGACAATCTTATTGTAGAGTGGATGCTTTACGTTATCCTCAACAGCAACAACGATTGTCTTATCCATTTTATTGCTTACGACTCTGCCTGTACGAGTTTTTCTAAGATTTCTCTCTTCCACAGTTCGTTCTCCTTTCTTAGGAATCCAAAAATTATTTATTCAACAATTAATTAAGCATTCTTCTGTGCAATTACAGTCTGAATTCTAGCAATGTTCTTTCTAACTTCTTTGATTCTGCTAGTATTATCCAACTGATTTGTTGCGTTCTGGAATCTTAAGTTGAAAAGTTCCTTTTTAGCAGCTACTAATTCATCACTTAATTCTGCAGCTGATTTTGCCTTTAAATCTTCTACATATTTATTAATTTTCACTGTTATCACCGCCTTCTAAGTCTGCACGTGAAACAACCTTACACTTGCAAGGAAGCTTGTGTGTTGCAAGACGCAACGCCTCTCTGGCTGTCTCTTCAGGAACGCCTGAGATTTCAAACATAACACGTCCAGGTTTAACTACTGCTACCCAGCACTCCAAGTTACCTTTACCTTTACCCATACGAACACCGATAGGCTTACCTGTTACCGGCTTATCTGGGAAAATCTTAATAAATACTTTACCGCCACGCTTGATGTAACGTGTCATCGCAATACGGGCAGCCTCTATCTGATTTGATTTAATCCAACATGGTTCTGTTGCAACGATACCATATTCACCATTAGTGATCTTGTTGCCTCTTGTAGCCTTACCAGCCATAGAACCACGGAACTGTCTACGATATTTTACTCTCTTAGGTAGTAACATTATTGTTCGCTCCCTTCCTTATTAGCCTTTTTTGCAGGAAGAACCTCTCCTTCATAAATCCAAACCTTAACGCCGACTTTACCGTATGTTGTATTTGCTTCTGCAAAACCATAATCGATATCAGCACGAAGTGTCTGAAGCGGAATTGTACCTTCGCTGTAGAATTCTGTACGAGCCATATCAGCACCGCCGAGACGACCTGAACAAGATGTCTTGATACCCTTAGCACCCTGCTTCATTGTTCTACCCATGCATGATTTCATAGCTCTTCTGAATGAGATACGGTTTTCAAGCTGCTGAGCAATGTTTTCTGCAACAAGCTGAGCATCCTTGTCCGGTCTCTTTACTTCCTTAATATCAATGCTTAACTTCTTAGCTGAAGTGAGTTTTTCAACCTGCTTCTTTAAGCTTTCGATTTCAGCACCGCCTTTACCGATAACTACGCCCGGCTTAGCTGTGTGAATAATAATCTTTAATCTGTCTGAAGCTCTTTCTGTCTCAATTCTAGAAATTCCTGCAGCATAAAGTTTCTTCTTAAGGAATTTTCTAATGTTATAATCTTCTACAAGGTTGTCAGCGAAGTTATCTTCTGCATACCATTTAGCATCCCAGTCTTTGATAACGCCAACTCTCAAACCATGAGGATTAACTTTCTGTCCCATTTAAATCTCCTTTCTGTTCTTCAGGAAACGTCCATTTCCAAAAGCCGTTCCGGCAATGCGCAATCAGCGCATCCGGAATTATCTTTCATTGAGTATTACAGTGATATGGCTCATTCTCTTTTCGATTCTGTAAGCTCTACCCTGTGCTCTTGGCTTAATTCTCTTCATTGTTGGTCCCTTGTTTGCATAGCACTCTTCGATATAAAGTTTGCTTGGGTCCATACCATTGTTGTTTTCAGCATTTGCTGCTGCTGACTTAATTAACTTCTCTATAAGTGATGAAGCATATCTTGGATTGTACATTACGATTGCAAGTGCTTCTTCAACACTCTTACCTCTTATAGCATCCAATACGAAACATGCTTTCTGTACTGAAACTCTGGCATATGATAATTTTGCACTAGGTCTTGTATCCTTAACTGCATTTCTTTCTCTCTTTATCTGGGATCTATGTCCTTTTGCCATGGTATTACAGCCTCCTTTCAATTAATGGATATTTATCTACTCTTCTTCTCGTCCTTACCATGTCCTCTGTAAGTTCTTGTTGCTACGAACTCACCGAGCTTATGGCCAACCATGTCCTCTGTTACATATACAGGAACATGCTTTCTTCCGTCATGAACTGCGATTGTATGTCCAACGAACTGTGGGAAAATAGTTGAACGACGTGACCATGTTTTAACAACCTGCTTGTCACCTGATGCGTTTAATGCATCAATCTTCTTGAGCAAGCTCTCGTCTGCGAATGGTCCTTTTTTAAGTGATCGAGCCATAGGTTCAAACCTCCTTATAATCTTAATCTTGATTGTTTACAGTTTTATTAATTACTTAATAGCCTTGCCGTCTCTTCTTCTGATAATCAGCTTATTAGACTGCTTTTTCTTCTTACGAGTCTTAAGACCCATAGCTGGCTTGCCCCAAGGTGTCATAGGTGATGGACGACCAACAGGTGCTCTACCTTCACCACCACCGTGTGGATGGTCATTAGGGTTCATAACAGAACCACGAACTGTAGGTCTGATGCCCATATGTCTCTTACGACCGGCCTTACCAAGATTAATCAGGCTGTGATCACCGTTTCCTACTACACCGATTGTTGCACGGCAAACGATAGGAACCATTCTCATCTCACCAGAAGGTAAACGAAGTGTTGCATACTTGCCTTCCTTAGCCATTAACTGAGCTGAATTACCAGCTGAACGAACGAGCTGTCCGCCCTTGCCAGGATATAACTCAATATTGTGTACCTGAGTACCAACAGGGATTTCTGAAAGTGGTAAGCAGTTACCAATTCTAACCTCTGCACCTGCACCATTCTGAACTGTCATACCATCTGTAAGACCCTGTGGTGCAAGAATATATGATTTTTCGCCATCTGCGTAGCAGATTAAAGCGATATTTGCTGTTCTGTTTGGATCGTATTCGATACCAATAACCTTTGCAGGAATTCCTTCCTTATTTCTCTTGAAGTCGATTAATCTATACTTCTGTCTGTTTCCGCCGCCGTGATGTCTTACAGTGATTTTACCCTGATTGTTACGTCCGGCTGTCTTCTTCTTAGAAGCGAGTAATGATTTCTCTGGTGTCTTCTTTGTGATTTCTGAGAAATCAGAACCAGTCATATTTCTTCTGGAAGGTGTATATGGGTTATATGTTTTAATTCCCATTATATTCTCTCCTTTCGAGTTGTGTAATATTGTTTTCTACACTGTTGCGTATATTTTAGAGGCCTTCAAAGATTTCGATATCTTTGCTGTCTTCTGTGAGCTGAACGATTGCTTTCTTTGTCTTAGCAGTCATACCTTCAACTCTGCCTCTTCTCTTTTTCTTACCAACGCTGTTCATTGTGTTTACTTTAGCAACTTTTGTTCCTTCAAACATCTTCTCAACAGCTTCTTTAATCATTGACTTATTTGCTTCAGGATGTACAAGAAATGTATATTTCTTTGTAGCCATATCAGCCATTGATTTCTCTGTGATAACAGGCTTGAGGATTACATCATAATACTGTACGTTTGCCATTATGCATACACCTCCTGGAGTTTCTCTACAGCAGCCTTAGTAACAACGAGAGTATCATACTTTAATACATCGTATGTGTTAATCTCATTTGTAGCTGAAACTTTAACTGTAGGAATATTTCTTCCTGAAAGAACAACGTTCTTGTTCTCGCCCTCGAGAACTACGAGTGCCTTAGAAACCTTTAAGTTGTTCATAACTTCTGCGAATTTCTTTGTCTTGATTTCATCAAGTTTGAACTCATCAAGAACAACAATCTTGTTGTCAGCAACCTTTGAAGTTAAAGCTGAAAGAAGAGCAAGCTTCTTTTCTTTCTTGTTCATCTTGAATGAATAATCTCTTGGCTTTGGTGCGAATACGATACCGCCGCCAGTCCACTGTGGAGCTCTTGTAGAACCCTGTCTTGCATGACCAGTTCCCTTCTGTCTCCAAGGTTTTCTTCCGCCACCAGAAACTTCTGAACGTGTCTTTGCGCTCTGTGTTCCCTGACGATTATTTGCAAGCTGGTTTACTACAGCCATGTGTACAAGATGTTCGTTAATCTCAACACCAAATACAGCATCGTTTAATTCGATAGAACCAACTTCCTTGCCTTCAATATTGTAAACAGATACGTTTGCCATCTGTGTGGTCCTCCTTCCTTAGCAAAAACTACTTTGCAGCTTTTACTGTTTCTTTCAGTGTTACTAATGATTTCTTAGGTCCAGGTACTGCACCCTTTACTAAGATTACGTTGTTTTCAACATCAACTCTTACTACTTCGAGATTCTGGATTGTGATTCTCTTTGAACCCATATGTCCAGGCATTCCTTTTCCCTTGAATACTCTACCAGGTGTTGTTGCTGATCCGTTTGAACCCTGATGTCTGTGGAATTTAGAACCGTGAGCCATAGGTCCTCTTGACTGGCCCAATCTCTTGATTGCACCCTGGAAACCTTTACCCTTTGAAATAGCAGTTGCGTCAACTTTGTCTCCTGCAGCAAAGATATCAGCCTTGATTTCATCTTTAACTGAATACTCTGAAGCATTTTCAAACTTGAACTCTCTTACAAATCTCTTGTAAGGAACCTCTGCCTTGTCAAAATGTCCTTTAACAGGCTTGCTGACTAACTTTTCTTTAATATCAGCGAAACCTACCTGAACTGCATCGTAACCGTCGTTTTCTACAGTCTTAACTTGTGTAACAACACAAGGACCTGCCTGAAGAACAGTTACAGGTGTTAAAACACCGTCTTCATTGAAGATTTGAGTCATTCCGACTTTTGTAGCTAAAATTGCTTTCTTCATTGATCTTCCTCCTGTTTTAATCTACAGCGGACAAGATGATATGCCTGATTAAACATATGCACAGCGCATCCTGTCATCCTAGAACAGCTAATATAAGTGGAACCTGCACCACTGTTGCCAAGTTGCTTCTATATTAAACCCTTAGGATTAATGCTCTTAAAAATAATGAAAAAAAGTTTAAGGAATGATTAGTTCATAACCTTAAGATTGATGAATACACCAGCTGGCATCTCTAACTTAGATAATGCATCTACAGTCTTCTGTGAAGGTGTTAAAACATCGATAAGTCTCTTATGAGTTCTCTGTTCAAACTGCTCTCTAGAGTCTTTGTACTTGTGAACAGCTCTAAGAATTGTAACAACTTCCTTCTTTGTTGGAAGAGGTACCGGACCACTCACCTGAGCTCCTGTTTTCTTAACTGTTTCGATGATTTTCTTCGCAGACTGATCAACTAACTGATGATCGTAAGCTTTCAGTGTAATTCTTATTACCTGATTTGCCATAAAAAAAGTCGCCTCCTTTTCGCACTTTATAATGTAAGTACGACAAGCGGTGACTGTACACACTCCCACGCGTATCGAAAATTCTCATCTCAATAACTGCGTGTCATCTCTGCTCATGCAGATGATTAATATTTGTACAGTGACTTGTCGCCAGGTTCATCTGCCGGTTAATACCGGCCTTGACATTCGCTCCACGGAAAACCTGCCTTGCGGCAGCAACCTCACGCTTCTACGCTATCAATGTCACAGCAAGTGATAGTATACATGATAAGTTTGATAAAATCAATAAATTTTATTGTTCTTTTTTTAGTACAATATTAATATAATTTTCCTTCTTTCACATTGCCGTCTACAATTGTAAGAACTCTGTCTGCATGGTCTGCCATCTGCATATCGTGCGTCACCATTATTATTGTCTGGTTATATTTTTTTGATGCCATTGAAAGCATATCTGCAACTATTTTTGCACTCTCGGCATCAAGATTGCCTGTAGGTTCATCTGCAAATATTACGGCTGGATGCGTGGCAATTGCCCTCGCAATTGCCACACGCTGCTGTTCGCCACCCGACATCTGTGAAGGATATTTTCCTTTACAATGTGATATTCCAAGTGATTCAAGTATTCCATCAATCTCTTCTTCAGGTGCATTCTTATTGTCAAGTGCAAACGGAACTACAATATTTTCATACGCTGTAAATTCAGGAAACAGGCTGTAATCCTGATATATAAAGCCTATCTTCTCACGCCTGAACTTTGAAAGCTGTTTATCTTTCATCTCAAACACATTCATCCCTTCAATTTCCACAGTTCCTTCATCAGGTCTGTCCATAGTTCCTATTATCCTTAAAAGTGTAGACTTGCCCGAACCGCTCTTTCCAACTATAGCCGTAAACTCCCCCTTTTTAAATAACACATCACTTTTCTTCAAAGCCTCTACATCAACCGAACCTGCATGGTATGTTTTTGAAATTCCTGCTGCATTTAAAATTATATTTTCCATAATAACCACAACTCCTTTATATTTTCTTAATCTGACTTCTGTATACAATAAACTGAATTATCATCTGAAGTGGAAGCGTAAATACGCACCACAGCGATTCACGCAACACTTCTATCATAAATATACGGATAATTCTTGACCTGCCTGCCCCCAGTCTTTTTAACAGTACTATTTTATCAGTCCTGTTCTCAATCCGGTTCTTTGTAAGCACCGTTATAATAAGAAGATTAATTATAATTACCGCCAGCATTGTTATGCCATATTCAAGAAATGCATTAAGCACATTCGTGCGGTACTCGCTTTTAAGTTCAGAATTGGTTGTAAATATTACATCATTTGACTTGCAGTAAATCTGTACAATATTATCAGTTGCCGAATAAGAAGCAGCAATATTATATTTTATTGTAAATGTATTATCTTTAAGTTCACACTTCAATTCTTCCGGCAATTCTTCGCCGTAAATTTTTTCAAGAAGTTCATTCTGTTTTTCACATTCTGTCTCAGCGAGTTTCTTGGATGCAACTGCTGTATAATATCCAAAATCCGGAATAATGTCTTTTAGTTCATTTTTTATTTCATCAGTGACATACACAACTCCTGCAGCTTCAGGTGATACGCATGTACCATATTTCATATCATATTCCAGACCGAGATATTCCGATGAAGCCCCATATTCTGTTCTTAATAAACTCTGATAAGTTCTTCCTCTTTCTGATGTCACAAGCTGATAGGCATATATCTTATCCTCAAGATGTTTTTCAATTGCAGCATCGTAAAAGAAATTATATTCTACATCATCTTTACCTCTATCAAATATATTAAAGTAAGAACTTGACGACATCTTTCTATCTGCTCCCGGAAGAAGCACATTATAATAATGAAAGTTTATTTTACTTCCTTCCTTTATAGAATCGTCATACTGCTCATATGGATTCTTATCAACAAACACAATTATCTTTTCTCCATCAGCAAATGAATCATAGTCAAATCCGCTTCCTGCATACTGTTTTAATCTGTCATACAATACTTCGTCCGCATCAAGATAATATGTTGTATAAAGATATTTATCTGCATATCCCGTCATTTTATCTTTTGAATTGGATGAAGATTTTGAAAAACGTCTTGCCCCCATTTTTTCATAATCCATACTATCCCAGGTCCAGTTACGCATAGACTCAAAACATGAATATGTTATACTCTCTACTCCATTTAACTGTTCTACTTTATCAAGAAATGATTTATCTATTCCTTTTAACAGACTTGTATTTCCGGGTTTACAATATATATCATGTGCTGTTATATCGAGTTGTCTTACCACCTCTTCATTAGATTTTGCATAAGTATATATGCCGTTCTTTGCTTTTTCGTTACTCTCCTGCTCTTTTGTGATATACTCATCTCTTGTAATAAGCGGTATCTGTTTCTGAAGAAGATACTTCATTGTATCCATATTGCTGTTGTCTATATAATTTTCTAAAGAATACTTTGTAGTCATTGGAAGTGTATATTCAAGGCTCCTGTCTGACTGCTGGAAACCCGTCATATCATACATATTCTCAATAGACTTATAATCTTTAACTGCATTGCTTATATTAAGGAAGCAAAAAATTATAACCGCCGTAACACCAAGGGAGAAAATCCGGACACCAAGTCTTTGTCCCAATCCACTGCTTCTTGATATTCTTACCTGCATCTGCCATGTAAGATTATTCTTTTTAAGCTTTCCTTTATAATTATAAGAAACTTTTGATTTGCTTTTCTTCTTTGAATTCTCTGTCCAGACACCTGAACTTTTCCTAATCATGCTTACATTGACAAGCTCTGACATAACAATTGCAATTAATATAGTCAGAATACATTTTAAAATAATGGCCGCTGTAATCTTAAAAAATGAAATTCCTTTATACCACTCAAGATACCAGCACAAAGCTCTCGCTCCAAACATTGCAATAAAACTTCCAAGCACACCCGCAGCAACCAGTATTGTGACATTTTCCACAAGACGCATCATATGTACCTGTTTTTTTGACGCACCTATAAGCTGTATTCTTTTATAAAATCTGTTTCTGCCATGCTGATAACCTATAACCTGATAAGTAAGGGATGCAACTCCGATTATCATTACAAGTATGTAAATATAATTATAAATATCTTTCGGTCCCCACGCCTCAAAATCATACACACTTGTATTATAGAAAATCTTTGATGTTATGTTGCCCTGAAGTTCATTATAAATACTGTTGTAATCCTTATTTCTTACTGTATTTTTAAGACTGTACAGCCACACTTTGGATTCTTTTGAATCAAGCTGTTCACACGCTTCCTTCGTTATTACTCCGCATGGGATATATTTTCCGTATTCCCATACATCTGAATAATCTCCGAACACACCGCAAAGTGTGTATACAGCCTGTCTTTCCGGGTCCTCACGGCTTTTATTGTCATTCTGATAATATTTTATTACTATTTCCTGTCCCAACTGACCGTTATATCCGAGTTTTGCGAGCGTCGTCCAGTCACAGGCTATCTCATTTTCATTTTCAGGCAATCTTCCTTTATCAAGTTCTATATTAGCCTGTTCCATAAACTCAGGTGTCATGTAACCTATACACCCTCTTGCCTTGTCCCAGTTTCTGTTATAAATTGTACCGTATACTCCGGCTTCTACAGGTTCATCAAGATAAATACTATCTTTCAAGGTATTGTATGGCTCTCCACTGCTTTGCATTACAAACCAGCTTCCGAACCTCATAAAATTCTCCGCCACCTGCCATTGATACATATTTTCCTGAAAAAGCAATATACATGTTATAAAAAATGATGCCAGCATTGTCGCTATACACACACCGGCTACTTCTTTTTTTCTGTGCCACATCCCTCTGTAAAAAAGTTTTGAAAGCTTCTTATTCATAAATCAGCCCCGCCTTTCGTCATTTTGTGATACACCTCATTCAAACTCAACTTCGTAAAACGTATAATGTGTAAATGTGTTATTGTTATATGTCTTTATCTTGTAATATTTTGTCTCGGCAGTTCCGTCAGTATATGTCGTGTCTATTCTTATTACTGCTTTATTCAATTCTTTACAGAACTTGACATTCAAATCATTGTAGCTGGTCGCACTTGAATTTTCATCTCCGAACAGTACAATTATCGGTCTGTGAGTATCACCATTTTCTATAATCTGTTTGTCTGTCCCATTTACCTTAAAAATATCATCAGCCTCTGATATTCCTATCTTATCAATAGTTTCCTTATAAGAATCTCCGAGCTGTTTAATATAACCTTTTGCGTTATATAATGAATACTCTTTTTTTACCATCTTATCGTCTCTGTCCACATACGGCAGTGCCACATACTTATACCAGCAGGTTCTCTTTTTATAATCAAATGACCTGTCACCAATAAAAAAAGATTTATCCGTTCTCAGTGAAAATGATTCCTGCCTGATTTCCGTCTCTGATTTAACCTTTTTTTCAATCAATGGATATGTGACAATCATTTTCTTTGTCTTAAACTCATGATACCTGATGCCGTCTTCCTCAAAATCTCTCTCCTCAACATCCGACGCCAACACTATCTTTTCAAGATATTCGTCACCAAGTGTCATATCCTCCGGAACTCTTTTACGTTTTTCGCATCCCGTTCCTGCTAATATCATCCCGATTGCAAGAACAAGACAACTCCCCCTGATTAAAAATCTTCTTTTCATAAATACCTCTTTTCCCTTTAAACTCCCCATACAATTTAAAGATTTTAAAATTGCAGATTGAATTTTGCTCTTCTAAATCTATATACGAAGTATTTTATTTTTTAGTTGTAAAATGTTTATATTTTTTTAACATTTAAAAACCGGCCGCAAAAGCCAGATTTTACTGACTTTACGACCGGTTTCTGATATTATATATAATTTTATTTTTGAAAATTTTTAATTCTGCTTCTGGGCTTCTATCTTTTCTGCAAGGTCGTTAAGATACACCCATCTGTCCATCTTGTGTTCAAGCTGTGCTTCAACATCCGCTTTTTCCTGCATCAGTTCATTCAACCTGCTGTACTGTGTTGCAGCACCTGCAATCTCACCATCAAGTTCCTCAATTTTTGACTCAAGTGATGCAATATCATCATCTATCGTATCATATTCTTTTTGCTCGGCATATGTAAACTTCAGCTTGTTTTCTCTTTCCTTATAATACTTTTTAGGTTTTGCAGATGTCGTATCACCAGATACAGCTTCTTTTACTGACTGTACGGCACCATCAGATGCAATACCGTTTTCTGCCTGTTTTTTCTCATAATAATCCGAAAAACCACCCTCGTACTGCTTTAATCTGCCACCGCCCTCAAATGAAAAGATACGGTCAACAGTTCTGTCAAGGAAATATCTGTCATGCGAAACCACTATAACTATTCCTGCAAATCCATCAAGATAATCTTCTAATATTTCAAGTGTCTCAATATCAAGGTCATTAGTCGGCTCATCGAGTATAAGGACATTAGGTGCACTCATAAGCACGCTTAAAAGATACAGCCTTCTTTTCTCGCCGCCGGACAGCTTGGATATTGGTGTCCACTGGCTCTTTGGTCCAAAAAGAAACTTCTCGCACATCTGCGAAGCAGTAGCTTTTCCTGTAGCTGTTGTCACATACTCTCCTATGCTTCTCACAAATTCAAGAACAGTCATCTTTTCATCAAGAGGTTCATTTTCCTGCATAAAATAGCCAATTCTTACAGTATCGCCAATCTCCACACTGCCTGAATCAGGCTTAAGATTGCCTGTTATTATCTTCATAAGAGTAGACTTGCCACATCCGTTTTTTCCGATTATGCCGATTCTGTCATCACGCAGAAAAATATATGTAAAATCATCTATGACTTTCTTTTCTCCAAAGCTTTTACATATATTTGACAATTCTATAGTCTTTTTGCCAAGACGCGTGCTTACAGAATTCATTTCAAGTGCTTTATTTTCAAAGCTTGCTCTTGCCTGCCTTGACGCTTCTTTCATATCTTCATATCTGTCAATTCTTGCCTGCTGTTTTGTCGAACGTGCCTGACAGCCGCGTCTTATCCATTCAAGTTCACGGCGTAAAATATTGGCACGTTTAGCTTCCGTCGCACGCTCCATCTCCTCACGCTGGGTTTTTAACTCAAGAAACCCGGAATAATTTGTATCGTAACCATATAATTTGCCACTGTCAAGTTCAACAATCCTGTTTGTTACATTATCAAGGAAATACCTGTCATGCGTTACCATTATAAGTTCGCCCTTGAATTTCTTAATATATTCTTCAAGCCATATAACCATATCACTGTCAAGGTGGTTGGTAGGCTCATCAAGTATAAGAACCTCGGCAGGTGACACAAGTGTTCTTGCAAGTGCAATCCTTTTTCTCTGTCCGCCGGAAAGAGTATTGATTGCAGCGTCAAAATCAGTTATTCCAAGCTTTGTAAGTATTGTCTTTGCCTCAGCTTCACTTGCATTATTTTTATCTTTAATAACATAACCCACAATCGTATCACCCGGATTAAACTGCGGTGCCTGTGCAAGATATGACACTGTAACTCCACGCCCAGAAACAATTTCTCCCGCGTCAGGTTCCTCAATTCCTGCAATAATTTTTAAAAATGTTGATTTTCCTGTACCATTTACGCCGATAACGCCTATTTTGTCGCCTTTATTTACGCCAAGCACGACTTTATCAAACAATACCTTTTCACCATATGTTTTACTGATTTTTTCTGCATTTAAAATATTCATGATTCACTGTCTTCTCCGTGATTATAAAGTTCCTTTAATTTCTCTGCGAGTTTTGGATCACTCTTTTCAAGCTTTTCTATATGCTCTTTTCTTACCTGTATCATATGTTTATAAGCCTTAGGGTTGGCATTTTTAAAATGTGCTGCCATCTTTCTTCTGTGTTCATGAAGTGCCTTGATAGCTTCCGGATTAAGGCTCTGAAGCTTCTTCTCAACAACAGCACGTCTCTCTTCAATTCTTTCCTCAAGCTGTTTTGGATCATGATGTCCTCGCTGTGCTATTTCTGACAGATGCATCTCAAGTCTGTCAAGAAGTTCATCTTCATCAAACAAACCGATACGTCCCCATGACGCATGCTGCTCAGCATCTTTAATAATACCTTTTTCATCTATATTGCCATCAGCAACTTTTCCGGCAACTTCAAGTGCAAGTTTTTCCATCCGTTCATCAGCATCATCCCCGAAAGCCCATTCAAACTCGGCAAGTTCATCATTGCTCTCAAGCACTGTGTCCATAGGAGTCATGCCATCCCTGTCTTCAAGCGGATATGGTCTAACTACTCCGGCGTCTCTTAAAGCTAATGAAATAGTTCTTCGCACAGCACCTTTTTCAATAAGCTCACCGGCTCCAAGCTTTCTTAGCAGATCATTTACTGCACCGACATGCTCGGTTATGTAAAATTTTATTCCTTTGTTTTCAAGCTTTCCTGCAAGAAGCACAAGTCTGTCTGCCGCGGTTATATCAATGCTTCCAATACCGCTGGCATCAACTATAACCCGCTTTGTGTCAGGCATTACCGCCTTTTCTATATCATTTACAAAAACATTGATATTTGCAAAAAACAAAGTACCGCTGAACCTGTAAATAACAGTATTTTTTACAGCATGTGCATTACGGTTTCTCTCCATATCATAAAAACCGTTCTGTCCCGGAATAATTCCAAGAAGTCCTCTCGGCGGAACCGACGCCTTTATAATAACTGAAACAAATGAAAGCACAATACCAATTATAACGCCGTAAATAGTTCCAAAGATAAGAACACCAAGAAATGCTCCCGTAAATATTGCAAACTCTACTTTATCAGTCTTCCAGAGCTTCTTTGCCATTCCAAATTCAAGGATTCCTATAAGTGCCGCAATAACTATACCTGTAAGAACCGGAACCGGAAGATATGCAATAAATCCTGTTCCAAACATAAGAACAAGAAGCATTGTCACAGCAGCTACAAGAGACATCATCTGTGATTTAACGCCAAACTGCTCTGCAATACCCGTTCTTGATACACTACCGTTAAGCGGACAGCATCCGTTAAATGCGGCACAGAAATTAGAGACAGAATATGCAAGAATTTCTCTGTTATTTTGTATTTTGTAATCATTTTTTATTGCATAATTGCACGCAGTTAAAAGTGTAGATGACACAATTACAAGTGCAACCGTAAGACCAAGTGTTATAATCTGTGCCGGATGTTCTGACAATACCGAAAAATCAAGCATTTTAAACTTTGGAAGTCCCGGCTCAACCTTAGGAAGCAGTTTGACACCATATCTGTCAACATGAAATACTGCAGTGGACAATGCACCGACAAGCATCATAATTACTGACATTGGAAACTTTTTTGATATTTTTTTGCTTATAAGCACAACAGCAATCGTACCCACACCCATAATGAGTGAAAGCAGATTAAAACTTCCAAGCTGTGAAATTATGTGGCTTACAAGTTCAAATACTTCACCTGTTCCGGCTGTTCCACCAAAAAGCTTTGCAACCTGCATAAGTATGATTGTACATCCGATTCCCGATATAAATCCGCCAAGCACAGGCTTTGATATATAATTAACAAGCTTTCCCGCCCTTACTAAGAAGAAAAGCAGAAGCCAACACGCAGTAACGAATGTTATGACCGGCACAACCCGCATCGCTTCTTCACTTCCTGATGCAATTCCAAGCGTTGCAATTGTTCCGCCGACAAGTGCCGCAGGAGCCGCATCAACACCAAATACAAACTGTGGTGATGAAGAGATAAGTCCAAACACTATTACAGGAAAAAGCGAACCATAAAGACCATATACTACAGGAAGCCCTGCTACCTGGGAATATCCCATGGAAATAGGGATTGATATAAGTGCAACTATAATACCTGATATTATGTCTTTCATCAGATATTCACGTTTATAATTCTTAAAATTCAAAATGTCCCTCCTACTATTTTTTGCAAGAGAAATGCAGTTATCTATGCAGAATCCCTGTATCTTCTCTTTGTTTATGCGAAGTAATTTTTCTTTGTGTATTTTATTTTATATCATAATGGCTTACATGTCTGCAAATTTTTTATAAAAAATATCGTTCTGATTGTGCAAATGATTATTTTAATGTATACTGATAGCGGTATACTTTGTATTATTTATAAAATGAAAGGTAATAAATTTTATGTTTATCGCACAAAACTGGAAAGATTATGAAGTTATAGATACATCTGACAAAGAAAAACTTGAACGCTGGGGAGATTACATACTTGTAAGACCGGACCCACAGGTTATCTGGAATACTCCAAAGACTAACAAAGGCTGGAAGCATATGAATGCCCACTACCACAGAAGTGCCAAAGGCGGCGGCGACTGGGAGTTCTTTGATTTGCCAAAACAGTGGCAGATTTCATATAACAGTCCTTCATTTGACACGCCTCTAATATTTAACCTGAAGCCGTTCAGCTTCAAACACACAGGCCTTTTCCCTGAACAGGCTGCTAACTGGGACTGGTTTGGCAAACTTATATCAGATGCAAAAGCTGCAGACCATGAAAGAACAATCAAGGTTTTAAATCTTTTTGCTTATACAGGCGGTGCAACACTTTCATGTGCTGCTGCCGGTGCAGCCGTAACACATGTAGACGCTTCAAAAGGCATGGTGACATGGGCTAAGGAAAATGCCGCTTCAAGCGGACTTTCGGATAAGCCGATACGCTGGATTGTAGATGACTGTGTCAAGTTTGTAGAACGTGAAATCCGACGTGGCAATCACTACGATGCAATTATTATGGATCCCCCATCTTACGGCCGCGGTCCTAAGGGTGAAATCTGGAAAATAGAAGATGCAATCCATCCGCTTGTATCTAAGTGTGCCGGACTTCTTACAGACAAGCCTTTATTTTTCCTTATCAACTCATACACGACAGGACTTCAGCCTGCAGTTTTAAGTTATCTTTTAAATACCGAATTAAAGAAATTTAACGGTCATGTTGACTCTCAGGAAGTCGGACTGCCCGTAACATCTAACGGACTTGTGCTTCCATGCGGAGCATCCGGACGTTTCTATCTGTAAATTAAATAAAAAGCAAGCCATGCACATGATGTAACTTTGGAATGTAATCCATGAATCACAACACTGCATGGCTTTTTTATACTCTTTATTGAATCTTCATATTAGGATAAATTCTCTCTATCAGCTTATCCTTATAAATGCTGTCACACATATGCTCAACAGGATTTGACGCTTCAACTCCGGCTTTTCTTGAAACATATCTGCCTATCGCTGCACCTGAAACAGCCATGTCAAGCACCATAAATATAACTATAATCCATGTCATTATCTTTCCCGCAACAGGTGGTATCTTTTCAAGTAAAAAGCTTGCCGCCGGATATAGAAGTTTTACCCATGCTATTGCCGCTATTCCCCAGTATACGCAAAAAAGGAGATTTACTCTTCCGTTAATATTATATGGAAGATGACTGTAATCCCAGAATACTGTTCCGAATACAACTTCCGTAAAAACAGAACAGCTATATTCATAAACTCCGCCGAGGAAAAAGCCTCCTGCAAATATAAAAAGCGGATTCTTATCCTTTAAAGGATAAAGCATGGCAGTTGCCAATGCACCTCCAAGTCCCCATACAATACTGAATGTTCCGTATATAAGACTGCTTCTGCTCATAAATACACCGGAAGTAGCCCACACAAACACAGTCTCAACCCAGTCTCCGATTAATGCACTAACAAAAAATATCCACACAAGCTTATCTATACAAAGCCCCTTTGCAAATATTCTGTCCTTAGTCCTTCCAAAACCTACTTCGTCATTAATTTCCTGACCTATAAGTTCAGGAAATGCTTTATACATACGCCTTGAAATAATTTCATATGTTTTTTTTCCGAGCGTGCTCTTTGTCTTTTTGAGCGTGTCAGCCACATTACCATATATTCCGCCTGCATAATGCCATTTTAACATAGTTGCTGCTGTCACAAACAAATCAATTAAAAACACAACTATCGCAATAATCTCAAGAACTTTTACAACATTTACAGGAATAAGCGAATAGACAATGCACACCAGCGGATTGATAAGCCATACAGTAACTGCTGCCGTAAATCCCCAACCAAACACGCTGAATGCACATGTATATCCACCGACATTAAGCTTCATATCAGAATAATCCCAGAAACGTCTTCCTGTAATTCTCTTCAAAATTGCACCTGACGCATATTCCGTCATAAATACAATAACCATACATGTAATAAACTGATAAAGTGGATAATCCCACAAATCATTAATATCAAGAAGAACTATAATCATAATAATTCCATACTGGATACTGAGTGGTCCATTAAGAAATCCTCTGTTTAAAATCTTTCCATATCTGATCGCAGCCACTGTCATATCAAAAATCCATCCGAGGAAAGAGTATACAAAAAATAAAAATATCAACTGAATAAACGTATATTGCATATTATATCTCCATTTTAAATTATAAATTAAAATTATAAAGCCGGGCCAGTGCCGTGTCTGCCTACACAGACATGTTCATATTATATAATAAAAACATTTTTACCACAACCAAAAATTATATTAATAAGTAGCTTTTTATTTACATCCAATACTCCGGTGTAAACTTTTTGTAAAGATATTTTTTAACATGTGTCTTGTCACATGTAAAGTCTTATGCTATAATCTCACGTAATATTTTAGCAAATACCAAAGGAGGCCGCCTCATTACCGGGGCTTTATTTAATTATGGATATTATTGAAGAAATCAACCGTCTTAAAAAAGAAAAAAATGCAGTCATTCTGTCTCACTACTACGTCGATGATGAGGTCAAAGAAGTAGCCGATTATACAGGTGATTCATATTATTTAAGCAAAGTTGCAAAGGAGACTGATGCCGATATTATCGTTTTAAGCGGTGTGTCGTTCATGGGCGAAAGTGCAAAACTTTTAAACCCTGAAAAAACAGTACTTATGCCCGACAGTCATGCTGACTGTCCGATGGCACATATGGCAACTGTTGAATACATAGAAAAAGTAAAAGAAAAATATGATGACATTGCCGTTGTCTGTTATATAAACTCAACTGCACTTTTAAAAAGCCACTCTGATGTGTGTGTAACTTCCGCAAATGCTGTAAAAGTTGTCAAAGCTCTCCCTAATAAAAACATTCTTTTTATACCTGACGAAAATCTCGGAAGATATGTTGCAAGCCAGGTTCCTGAAAAAAACTTTATTTTCAATCCGGGATTCTGTCCTATCCACAAAGGCATAAGTGCCGCAGAACTTGCCGAATGTAAAAAGAAGTATCCTGATGCCGAAGTTCTTACCCACCCTGAATGTACACAGGACGTGCTTGCACTCTCCGACTTCATCGGCAGTACATCAGGAATTATAAAGTATGCCGGAGAAAGCAAAGCCGCTTCATTTATCATATGCACAGAATGTGGCGTATTATACGAATTAAGAGAAAGATATCCTGACAAAACATTCTATACTGTCGGACTTCCTACATGTGTAAATATGAAAAAAGTCACTCTTGAAAAAATACTTGATGTCTTAAAAACCGGTAAAAATGAAATTTTCCTAGACAACGATTTAAAAGATAAAGCTCTTGCATCACTTGATAAAATGCTCGAACTTGCAAAATAAGCAGACATTAACACAATCGTTTGCAGAATGGAGATTATTATGCAGAATAATTCAAACCTGAAAAAAATCAATGCAGATATAGTTATAGCAGGCACAGGCGTTGCCGGAATGTATGCAGCACTCAGCCTTCCTGAGGATAAAAACATAATCATGATAACAAAATCAACTGCCGAAGAAAGCGATTCATTTCTTGCACAGGGCGGTATATGCATGTTAAAAAACGATAATGACTACGACAGCTACTATGAAGACACTATGCGTGCAGGCCATTACGAAAACAATCCTGAGGCTGTAGATATAATGATTCGTTCATCACAGGAGACAATCCGTGAACTTATAGGTTACGGGGTTGACTTCAAACATAATGAAAACGGCAGTCTTGCATTTACAAGAGAAGGTGCACATTCAACATCTAGAATTCTTTTTCACGAAGATATAACAGGAAAAGAAATCTCATCAAAACTGCTTGCACAGGTACGAAACCGTTCCAACATAACAATAATGGAAAACACTACAATGCTTGATATCATCGAAAAAGATAACACATGCTACGGCATCATTGCAGCCGATGAAAATGATACTCTCTATGCAATAACGGCACCGTACACATTATGGGCATGTGGCGGCATCGGCGGTCTGTATACACACTCAACCAATTACAGACAGCTCACAGGCGATGCACTTGCAATAGCCTTAAATCACAATATTGAACTTGAGCATCCTGATTACATACAGATTCATCCTACAACACTCTACTCTTCAAAACCCGGAAGACGTTTCTTAATCTCAGAATCCGTCCGCGGTGAAGGTGCCGTTCTTCTTAATGGAAAAGGTGAGCGTTTCACAGATGAATTACAGCCAAGAGATGTTGTTGCAGCAGCAATATTTAATGAAATGGAAAAGGAAAACAGCAATCACGTATGGCTGTCGCTTGCACCTATTGACGAAGCAGTGATACAAAATCATTTTCCTAATATATATGAGCACTGTCTTGAGGAAGGCTATGATGTCACAAAAGAACCTATTCCGGTTGTTCCTGCACAGCACTATTTTATGGGCGGCGTAAAAGTTAATATGAAGAGTAAAACAACAATGAATAACCTGTATGCAGCCGGTGAAACAAGCTGCAACGGCGTACATGGTGCCAACCGCCTTGCCAGCAACTCACTTCTTGAAAGTCTTGTATTTGCGAAACGTGCTGTCAATGACATGGATTTTGACAATACATCGCAGTGCCCGGATTTTATAATTGATAATATCAACACATCACTTTATACTAATAAAGAAGAAATCGCTGCAAACTACCGCGAATCTGTTTTAAATGAAATAGAACGTGCTAAAAATGAAACAAATGCCAAAAAATCAGCTTAAATATTATTTTTATAACAATAAATACCAATATTGCACGAAAGGATTTTTACCATGAATTCAATAACAATGAAATTAAATGCAGACCATCTGATACAGCAGGCTCTTGCTGAAGATATAACAAGTGAAGATATAACAACTAATGCCGTAATGCCTGATGCATGTCCGGGAGAAGTTGAACTTATATGCAAACAGGACGGAATAATATGCGGACTTGATGTATTTATGCGTGTGTTCAGCCTCCTTGATGAAAATACTGAATTTGATATGAAAGTAAAAGACGGCGACAAAGTTACAAAAGGCCAGCTTATGGGAGTCATAAAAGGCGACATAAGAGTCCTTTTGTCAGGCGAGAGAACTGCACTTAACTACCTTCAGCGAATGAGCGGAATTGCAACATACACAAGAAGTATCGCCGACCTGCTTTCCGGCTCCAAAACCCGTCTTCTCGATACAAGAAAGACAACTCCAAACAACAGAATCTTTGAAAAGTATGCCGTTACAGTCGGCGGCGGATACAATCACCGCTACAATCTTTCCGACGGTGTTCTCCTTAAAGACAACCACATCGGTGCAGCCGGAAGTGTCAGAAAAGCCGTTGAAATGGCAAGAGACTATGCCCCATTTGTAAGAAAAATCGAGGTTGAAACTGAAAATCTTGACATGGTACGCGAAGCTGTCGAAGCTGGTGCAGACATCATCATGCTTGACAACATGACACCTGAACAGATGAAAGAAGCTGTAAAAATAATAGACGGCAGAGCAAAAACAGAATGTTCAGGAAATGTAACAAAAGAAAATATTGACAGATTAATTAATATCGGCGTAGACTATATTTCAAGCGGTGCACTTACACATTCAGCACCTATTATGGATATTTCCCTCAAAAATCTTCACAGAATATAATTTTATTTTACATGAAATATTTATATAACGAAGAAATGTAGAAAGGCATGGTTAAAAATAAAATGAATGGAGAAGAACGTCGCAATAAAATAATAGACTATATTGAACACAGTCCTGTTCCTGTATCAGGCACTGCTCTTGCTAATCATTTCAGCGTGAGCAGACAGGCAGTTGTACAGGATATTGCTCTTCTTCGTGCTTCAGGAAATGATATCCTTTCAACAAACCGCGGATATGTTATCGCTCCAAAGCCAAAGGTTTTTACTCGCACATTTAAAGTTTCACACAGCGATGACCAGACTGCTGATGAGCTTTCTTTAATCGTTGATTTAGGCGGCAAAGTTCTCAATGTATTTGTTGACCACAATGTATACGGCCGTTTTGAAGCAAAGCTCGATATTACCTCAAGACGTGATGTCGCCCGATTCATTAAAGATGTGGAAAGCGGCAATTCATCACTTCTTAAAAATGTGACATGTAATGAACATTTCCACACTATCGAAGCTCCAAGTGAAGAGATTCTTGATGAAATTGAACAATCATTAAAGCAGAATGGATATATAAAATAAACAAAAACCGCAATTCCGGTATTTACTCCGGAGCTGCGGTTTTTATCATAAAATGATGTTCTATTTATTATTTTACCGGGATTTTTTTATCCATCTTCAAAATATGATTTTTAAGCCATCCAAGAAGGAAATCTATAAGTTCGCAGAGGTACTCATGCTGGCTGTCATCAACCTCTTCCATATTAATTTCTGCAAGTCTTTCAACAAATGACTCATGTGCAAGTTTCTGTGCTGCAAGTCCCTCATAACCGATTTTTTCCATATAATTCTCTTCATCCTTAAAATGAAGTTCTGTATAATCTTTAAGTTCTGCAATAATAGAAACTATTGAATCATATTTATCTGCAAGAAACGGATTATTAATTACATCATATGTACGCTCAATAATCTCAAAAAGCTTTTTATGTTCATCATCTACAAAATCAATATCTGTTTTGTATTCATCTGTAAATTCAAACATGCTCTTTTTCTGATTGTCTCCCGCACCTGCCGGCTTTTCAGATATCATTTTGCCAATCATTATATCGCTGCCAAGAATATGATGATAAAGCCATTTTGCAAGGAATTTCACAAGTTCTGTAAGCTCTTTTACAGCCTCCTCATCTGTCATTGAATCAAAATCAACACCGGCAACTTTTGCCGCAAATGAAGCATGTTCTTTTTTCTGACGTACAAGCTCCGGGTCACCTATCTTTTCCATATAAGCTTCCTCATGTGCAAAATGCTCTGCCGCATAATCTTTCAAATGATTAACAACATTTTTTACGGCAGGAACGCTTACCTGTCCATCGTTAAGCATTTTTGCTGCATCGTTTATCATCTTAAAAAGCTGCTCATGTTCTTTATCTATTGCTTCTATTCCAATAAGACAATCCTTAGTAAATGTATACATACTTATTATCTCCTATTCTGTTGTTTTTTATAATTTTATCCATTATAATCCATAAAGAAACATGTCGCAATAACAATTTTGTACCAGAAAGGCCGGTAAAATATTATGTATGAAAATATGATTGCAATAACTAACAGACATCTTTGTGATGAATTTTCTTATTTTGAACAATTACAATTTATCGCATCGCTTCACCCAAAAGCAATAGTTCTCCGTGAAAAGGACTTATCACCGGAAGAATATGCGGAACTTGCCAGGAAAGCAATTGAAATATGCAATAATGAAAATGTAATGCTTATTCTTCACAATTTTTATGATGTTGCAATAAAATGTAATCACCCATTTATTCATCTCCCACTGCACATATTATCAGAACTTGACAAGCAGAAAGGCTCATTTTTTAAAATAAAAGGTACTTCCGTTCACTCTGTTGAAGACATGCTTCTTGCAAAAAAACTTGGTGCAGATTATGCATTTGCCGGTAATATTTACGAGACCGACTGCAAAAAGGGTCTTGCAGGAAGAGGACTTGATTTTCTAAAAAGTGTTGTTGAAATTGCAGATTTTCCTGTCTATGCGATAGGAGGAATAACGGCAGCACGTATGCCTGAAATTCTTCAGGCAGGTGCTGCCGGTGGATGTATGATGTCTGGTTTTATGAAAATGACACCGTAATAATGTTATTTATTGTACTTTTTTATCTTCGCCATCTGCGAAAACTTTTCTGAATCCATAAGGGAAAGTGAATCAATAAGACCGATATGATATGTGCCAAGTCCTCTGGAATCATCAGCCAGTTCGCCACTTATACCAAGCACTGCTGCTGCAAGCACACAAGCCGTAAGTGCATCTGTAACAGACATAAATACTGCTGTTATACAATTAAGTATACATCCTGTACCAGTTACATCTGCCATTCTGGATGAACCATTTGAAATATGATAAACTTCTTTTCCATCGCTTATAATATCTGTCTCACCGCTTGCCATAACAACACAGCCATTAGCAGCTGCATAATTCTTAACAATATAAGACATCTCTTCTATTGACTTTGGATTGGCTGAATCAACCTTATCCTTATCTGACACATCTATTCCAGATGATGCATCAAATCCCATTCCACATACCGCCTTTATCTCTGATACATTTCCCTTGATAACTGCCGGTCTGCACTGGGTAATATATTTCTTTGCAAGGTCTGCACGCATTTTACTGCATGTAACACCAACCAGGTCAATTACTGATGAAATACCGGCTTTGCATGCTGCTTTACCGGAAATCATAATTGACTCCGCTCTTGCATCAGTAATATTAGCAAGACTTACTGCAAGTGATTTTGACATTAATGTTATATTTTCCACTTCCAGCGGATGTTCTGCCATAATAGGCTTTGCTCCAAGTGCAAGCACTGCATTGGCACAGTCATTAATTGCAATCGGGCTTGTAATACAATGAATAAGCGGACTTTGGCTGTCAATTTTTCCTTTTACATCATTCCATTTATTATACATAAGATTCTTTTGATTCCTTCTTTGGTTTCTTCACGAACCAGAATACCACAGCTGCTATAATAAATACAGCAAAAACTATGTATTTTATAATTGAGACAAAACCTGTCGGATTTGTTACAAAATTATTTACAATTACAACTGTTGCAAGATATCCGATAAATCCAAGACATGCTATGCCAATTGCATCATTTGTGACAACATCTGAACCCTCATATACATTTGAACCAAGTGCTGTCTGGAATTTTGATAAAAGCTTTGCTTTCTGAAGCTGCTTTAAGAAAATAAATGCAATACTTCCTCCGATAAGTGTTCCTGCGATAAATGAAGGAACATAGAAAAACCATGTAAGACCTGTTTTTCCCCAGAATAATGTCATTACAGGATAAGAAACTATTGCACCGATGATACCTGTTCCTATTACTTCTCCTAAAAATGCACATATAAGCTTACCCTTTGAAAGACGGTAAAGCATACCTGAAAAAAATGCACCGAATATCGCTCCTGTAAGTGCAAGTGGCGGAATTCCCATAAATGCCATACGGATAATTCCGATTGCAAGGGCACAGATAAATGCATACCATGGTCCGAGCATAACAGCACATGTTACATTAATAAAATGTGCCATAGGACACATTCCCTCTACTCGAAGAATCGGTGAAATTACTACGCCGATTGCCACCATCATAGCAAGGAAAATAAGCTTTGTTAATTTTTGACTTTTGTTCATGTTTCTCCTCTTTTCCGCTGTATAGACGTATACCGGCTATGAGAAATACGCTTTGCAAATTGAAAAAGGATACGCCTTGCGACGTATCCTTAATATCTTCTATAATTTGTTCAGCTTATATGCAAACCATATCTTTTTGTAATATGTCTGCTGATTATAATTCACTCATAATATAGAACTTCCAGATATAACGATTACGCCAAAAACAGCTATTAAAATTATTGGCGGTCGATGCTCACATGCATCCTCTCAATCCGAAACACGGACTCCCATCGCTATACTTTCCATACACAGTACCAGGGCGCTCCCCCTCGTACCATACCTGTATTTTCAAATACACATACAAAAAGTTCTTTTATTATTATACGAATTCATTCTGTTTTGTCAAGCCTGATTACTCAGCTGTGCTGAATAATGCTGTTGAAAGATATCTGTCACCTGAATCCGGAAGAAGTGCAACAATAGCCTTTCCTTTATTTTCAGGTCTCTTGGCTAAAATGTCTGCTGCCTTTAATGCGGCACCTGATGAAATACCTACAAGTATTCCTTCGCTTCTTGCAAATGTTCTTCCTTCTTCAAATGCATCATCATTTTCAATTGTAATAACTTCATCATATACCTTTGTATTCAATACCTTTGGAACAAATCCGGCACCTATTCCCTGAATCTTGTGTGCTCCAGGTGTTCCCTTTGAAAGAACCGGGCTTGTTGCAGGTTCTACAGCAACAATCTTAATATCAGGATTCTTTGACTTCAAGTATTCGCCGACACCTGTAACTGTTCCGCCTGTACCAACACCGGCAACGAATATATCAACTTTTCCATCTGTCTGTTCCCATATTTCAGGACCTGTTGTTGCCTTGTGTACTGCTGGGTTAGCAGGGTTATCAAACTGTCCCAGAATAACAGCTCCCGGAATTGACTCTTTGAGCTCTTCTGCCTTTGCAATAGCACCTTTCATTCCCTTAGAACCTTCTGTAAGTACAAGTTCTGCACCATATGCTGCCAGAAGATTTCTTCTCTCAACACTCATTGTATCAGGAAGTGTAAGAATTGCTCTGTAACCTTTTGCTACAGCTACTGCTGCAAGACCGATACCTGTATTTCCTGAAGTTGGCTCAATAATTGTAGCCCCCGGCTTTAATTCACCCTTCTTTTCTGCATCTTCAATCATTGCAAGTGCTACTCTGTCCTTAACTGAACCCGCCGGGTTAAGATATTCAAGCTTAACTAATATATCCGCATCAGTTGCACCTGCCTTGGCTGCATATCTTGATGCTCTTAAAAGAGGGGTTTTACCGATTAATTCCAAACTGCTCTCAACTATTTTACTCATATCAAATCCTCCTTGTTTTTGCGAAGCAAAAATGCGACTGCCCTTGCAGGAGCAGAGGATTTTAGCCTCCTTGTTTTTGCGAAGCAAACAAGAAAAACAAAGTTTTTCTTGTTATCGCGGTATTCGCCAAGGTTTTAAGCAAGCTTAAACTTTGGCTCATTACTCGCGTAAATCCGACTCCCATAATAGGCATAGGATTTTAGCCTCCTTGTTTTTATTCCTACTGTTTTAGTATGATTGCTATGTTTTGAATTATATTCCCTCTATTCCTAGTTGTCAAGTAGGTTTTTGATATTTTTTTATTCTCTTTTTTAAAATGAGCCACTTGTATTTCTATACTTACCGTAATACCACATTTTATACACACTGTATCTGTCATTTGAACAGTCAAGCAAGGCATTAAGTTTATCTTCTCCACGCATACCGCCATTCATTGCCGAGACACGGAATGTAACTTTAATATATGGTCTGCCGTCACACATTACCAACTCTTTGTCGCATGATTCTATGTCCAGCTTTAACATTTCAGATTTTTTGATATTCTTGACATTATAAAATTTGTTATTATACCACTTTTCTATTATTGATGTCATATCAGCCTTCACATCATCTGTAATTAATTCTTTTGCATCCGAATTGCCATTATATATGCTTATAACTTTTGATAATGTTTCATCAACAGCTCCCGACATATCAATATTGCTATCATACAATGGCTCTTCTTCCCATATATACTTCGATTCCGATTTTGACGGCACATTATCATTATCGGTCCGTGACTGCATCTGTGACTCATTCTGTGAATTATTGCCGGCTGGTTTATTATCATTACCACTTGTGCACCCTGTCACCATAAACATTGCAAGACATATAATAAATATTAATTTTTTCATGATACCCTCCATTTTCTCAGAGCAATAATATAAATAACCAGCCCTGATATAATCATCATAACAGGCATAACAAACATTCCTATGCCTCCTGCAAACCTTATATAATACCTGTTAAAATCAACCGGTATTACAACAGAAAGATAATACATAAATGGAACTTTCAATATATAAAGAACGTGTGGCAATAAAATTACCACGGAAAGTGCAACTGACCTCTTATAATCCATAAAAAATGAAATTCCCAATACCATAAATCCTATGACAATAAACATTATCAGCCTTATAATCTGACACAATGCCATATACCCACGGATTGAAACTTTTAGTGGAAATGCTGCAAACGTAATAAGGCTTTGAACCGGTGCATTTATATTGTTAAATGTATATAAAGATACTTCATTAGTGTAATTAAAAGCTAATGATATCCCCCATATTACAACTGCTGTCAATGCCACTTTCACAGTCTTATTAATCCATGTAATATTCCTCTTTTTTGATGTTCTCGAAAGTACATACATTCCACATTTTCTTTCATATGAAAAATCCCCGGCAGTCATCAGTATAATTGCAATTATACAAATAAGATTAATGCTCTCCTGATTATTATAATTACGCTCTCCCAGAATATCATTATAAGTATCCGGCTTTACAATAACTGCATTGATAGATTTTTCATTGCTGATTTTTCTTACATGTTCAACAGTTGAAACCATGACAGCATATGCACTTTCCATATCTGAAACAGACTTTTTCTGGTTATATGTAAGATTTTCAATCTTTTTTAATTCATCTATATTATTTTTTAAAGCAGATATATATGTACCACATTCTTCATCAGGTATCCGCCCCGAAAATTCATCATAAAAGTTTACAAGATACAAATTGTTGTTACTATAATTAACGCCTCTGTATATCTTACAATTTGCAAACAGATATATTGCCAGAATAAGAATTATAAATCCTTTCTGAATTATAAATGACTTATAAAATTCCATAAAAACCGAATTGGTTCTGCCAAAAATCTGCTGCCATAATTCTCTTAATCTCTGATATACTTTATCTAAAAATCCCTGTTTCCGGTCCGGATAGATATAATATCCCATTAAAAGCATGCCACAAAAACCAATACATGCAATAACTGCCGTCAACACAAATGTTGTCCCCGATATATCGGCAATAAATCCCGTATATCCCCAATTTTCATATATAAAATACGAATATTGCGGTATTATCACATTAATAATATTTACATAATGTAATATACAAAGTGCACTATTCTTTTCAATATTGTTATATAAAAGATATTCACACAAAAATATTGCAAGAATAACAACCATTGCAATCTTATAATTCTTAAACATACTCACAAACAAATACGAAATTAAACCAAAAGATATCATTGCAACAGCGAATATCGCACAATACATGATAAAAAACTGCCATATGCTTATTTTTAGCGGAAACATTGAAAACATCTGTGAACTTTGTATCGTAACATTCAGATACCTGATGCCTCCGTACATATAAAGAAACATTCCGTATATTAATGTATTAAAAATATATGAACATATAAAACTGAACAGACACAATATTCCACATCTTTTTAATATAAGATTGACTCTTCCGCAGGATGATGCATGTGTAAGATAAATCATGCGGTTATCACGCTCATCCACAAAAATAACAACGAGCATTATAATCATTATGGCAAATATAACAGAGCCTTCCTTAAAATCCATGAATTTCTCAATCGCTGCGGTATTTGCCGGAGTAACATCCATATCCGCCAGTTTTTTTATGTCTTTTGCATATTTTTTTGCATTTAATCTTCCGAAATTATCCTCGTCGGCATACAGGCTGCTATTTAATATCTTTTCATATCCTGCCATATCCGTTACTTTGCTTTTATAATTTTGTGCATATTCTATTTTATCTTTTAAGACTGCCCTTGCCTGACGTATATACTGTGCTTCTTCGTTATCTTCAAGTTTCACCGAAAACACAGACTTATAAGCTTCGTCCTGTGACATTTTATTAAGATTGCTTATATATTCATCAGTCAGGCTGCTATAATAATCATATGCCTTTTTATCATTATCATTGTTTGTTTTAAAAATGCACATGCCTGCAGCTATAACCAATATAACAATAACAATGCCCCAAATTTTACGAAAAACTCTTACAATTTCCATATACCACACCTCACTCCCCATATATAAAACTAAGGTGTAACATTAATAATCTTACAATTTCCTGTTCCTATATCTTTCTTGTCAATAACAGCATAAGAATATGTTGTAACAGTTTTTTGCTGTCCTCTTAACTTTTCAACACATTCTTTATATTTTTTTATATTCTGTTCTGAAAATTCAACCCCTGTTTTAGAATATCCTTCTACAGCAAACAACATATATCTGCTGTCTCCGTTAAAAAAATCAAACTGTAATCCATTCCCCTCTGTTCCCACTTGATTTTCTTTTGCATACTCATCATTTGTTGTGAATTCTATAACGTCAACAATATTTCCATTTGTATCCAATATATCAAGTTTGTTTTTTAATTCTTTATTTTTTCTATTTTCGACAATGGAAAAATCAACACGTTCAAGAATATAAATATACTTATCATCAATTCCGAGAAAGTCTGTATACGCTTCCTTTTTCCCTGTGTCCTGTGATAAATCAATAACAAATATCTCTTCATTATCTTTTGAAACTGTATTCATCTTATTAAGTATATATGAATCTTCTGTCAGTGAAATAAAATACATATTTCCCGATTCATCAATATATGCACCATTATTCCAATCATCAGCCTCGCCTCTGAAAATACTTCCGTCTGACATGTAATCGTAAACTTTTGACACATTATTGTCATTAATATCTATACTCTCAAGTACATAATCATTTGTAACATCTGTAATGCCGCTTACAAGTTTTACATATACCTTTTCGCCAACAGGATACAATGTAATTGTCTCTCTTATACCATATACAGTCGAATATTCTTTTATAAACTGTGGCTGTGTATTTGTGCCAACCTGTACGTAATACAGATACTGCGTCTTTTCGGAAGTTAAAATATAATACAGCTTTCCGTGGCTGAAACATGCTCTCTGCCTGCTGCTTACAACAGACATTCCATTAACCGAAAGTACCGCTTCTGTCTTTTTGTCACGTCCGGTTTTATCATATGAAACAAGCAGGTCTTTCTCATCTGTTCTTTCAATCATATAAAGACGGTTATTATAATACCATAAACCTCCGGTTACTCTGCTTTTATCAGACACATATGCATCACAATCCTGCGAATTATGTTCACAATTAAGCTTAGTACAAAGAGGCATAACACTCTTATTAACCATATCAAAATAATACAAAAATCTTTCAGAGCCTGTAGATATTGCAGCATCACTTATAAAATAATACCCGCTTGGTGATGCCGCACTGCTATTACTCATATAATACTGAGGTGCATCATTATCAAACACGTAATCACTGTATTCATAATCAACATTTTCAGACGATCTGCCTTTATTTGAACAGCCAACAAATATCATTACCGCAAATGCCGGTATTAAATAAAAAAGCTTCCTGTATCTTTTCATATATTTCCCTCACCATACATTAATTAAATTAATAATCACTATCTTCTGTTATCTTTCTGTACTTCCCAAAAATATTATAAATATTCTTCCTCTTTGACTGACTTACAGGAAGAACAGCTCCGTCCATTAACTCAACATGATTATAGCTTGTATTTTTTATGTATTTACAATTTACCAGATAAGACTGATGTGTCCTCACAAATGGCACTTTATTCAAATCAGCTTCTATATCACTAAGTTTGCCATAAAACTCAATTTTTTCATTGTCTGTTTTTACCATGCATATTTTTCTTTTATCGCTGAAAAAATACTTTATTTCATCGGTCATTATATTCTTTATACTTTTATTTGAAATATAATTAAATATGTAGTCATCATTTTTTATCGTCTCAGTCATCCCCGCCACCTATATAATGTACCTCTCAAATAACATATACTCACGAATTTGATTTCAACTTTTTTTGTTAGAAAATTTAAAATCTTTACTTATATTTAACACTTTTCGACATGTTTTTGCAATACTTTTTGAATAAATTACAACCTAATTGTAATAATCAATCAGTTTGCGGTCTTTTTTTTACAATTTTCTTTATTGCAACTACAAATGCATCAACAAGAAAGATTGCAATCGCAATCGCTCCAGCTGCACCTATCGTATATACGAGGCTTGATAATGCACCATCCATGTCTGACAGAAACAGATTATAGACGGTCTGATACATTCCTGCTCCCGGAACAATAGTAAGAATTGCGGGAATAAGCATCGTCGTAACCGGTGTCTTTAATATTCTTGCAAGTATATGTGAAGCAACAGCAAGTACCAGCCCTGATACAAAAGTTGCCGTAAGCATTGTTGAAATTCTGTCTATATATAAGTAAACTGCCCAGCCTGCCATTCCAAGAACACCATTTATAAAAAGGCACTTTTTAGGTGCTTCATTTATCACTGAAAAACTGATAATTGCACAAAAGGCAAATATACACTGCATAATCATCTCACAACACCTCCCATTATAAGAAATCCGACATATACACCAAGTGCAATCATTGCTGCACGGACAAATGATTCAAGAATTTTGGCATTTCCAGCCGCATAATCTCCATGAAGTGTATCACGTATAGCATTGGTTATTGCGGCTCCGGGAACAAGAACCATTATTGCACCAACAATAACATGATTAAGGTGAAGCTGCGGATTAAATCTTACAAAAAGCGATGCAATAACCGAAATAATCACGGAAGAAATCAAATCCTGTATCAAATCATTAAATTCAGTTACTTTTCCAATATGCAGCCATCCGACAAGACATAGCCCCACTATTCCTGTATAGAACATGTCTTGCCAGTTTCCTCCAAACATACCTGTAAAAAAAGCAACTCCAAGAATTATACATATATCTTTAAGCCACCATGGATATACATTTCTTTTCAGGTGTTTTATCTGATAAAAAGCCTCCTCAAGTGTAATTTCACCTTTATAAAACTTTCTTGAAATATCATTGACGCTTGCTATCATATTAAGATTAGTTGTGCTTTTATTTACACGACGTACAACTGTAAGTGCGTCAATATCAGGGTCATCAAGAGAAATCATAAATCCAGTCGAAATAACAAACGCCTGTGTTGTTTTAAGTCCTGACACTTTGAGAATATAATTTATTGTCTCTTCAACCCTGTAAATTTCAGCACCATTTTCAAGCATTACCGTTCCTGCCAGTGCCGCCGTATCTATCAGTAATTTGTAATCCATATTTTCCATTAATTTCATCCTCTATTCTAAGCAGCCTGTTATACTTTGCGACTCTCTCACTTCTGCTTGGTGCCCCGCATTTTATCTGGCCTGCATTAAGGCCTACAGCAAGGTCTGCAATAGTCGTATCTTCTGTTTCACCCGAACGATGCGATATAATCGCTTTATATCCGGCTTTGTGAGCCATCTTTACAGCTTCAATTGTCTCAGACACGGTTCCAATCTGATTAAGCTTGATAAGAATTGCATTGGCACATCCGCTCTCTATTCCTTTTTTTAACCTCTCAGTATTGGTGACAAATAAATCATCTCCTACAAGCTGACATTTGTGTGCAAGCCTGTTTGTAAGCATTTTCCAGCCTTCCCAGTCCTCTTCGTCTAGTGCATCTTCAATAGATATAACCGGATATCTGTCAACTATCTGCTCCCAGTGTATAACAAGTTCTTCAGAAGTAAAAGTATTTTTTGACTTAGGAAGCTCATATTCTCCACACACACTTCCCTTCCATTCGCTTGCTGCCGCATCAATTGCAAGTGCAAAGTCTTTTCCCGGAATATATCCGGCTTTTTCTATTGCATTTACAATATAAGACAATGCCTCTTCATCGCTTACAAGGTCGGGTGCAAATCCTCCCTCGTCTCCAACTGCTGTCGAATATCCGTCTTTTTTTAATATACTCTTCAAAGTGTGAAACACTTCAGCACACATACGAAGCCCTTCCCTGAAATTCCCGGCACCAACAGGCATTATCATAAATTCCTGCACATCAAGCGTATTACCCGCATGTACACCACCGTTTAATATGTTCATCATAGGTACAGGCATAGTATCAGCTGCAATTCCACCAAACAGTCTGTAAAGAGGAATCTTTAATGACGCAGCCGCAGCATGTGATGCTGCTATAGACACCGCAAGTATTGCATTGGCACCAAGTTTTGACTTATCTTTTGTTCCGTCAGCTTTAATCATTGCCGCATCAATGGCATAAATATCACAAGATTCCATGCCCTTTAATGTGTCGTTAATAACTGTATTAACATTTTTTACAGCATTAAGAACACCTTTTCCCATATACCTTTTTTTATCATTATCTCTTAATTCCAGTGCCTCATATATACCTGTTGATGCACCGCTCGGTGATATCCCATATCCGACACTTCCATCCGATAATTTTACACACGCTTCAACAGTCGGATTTCCTCTTGAATCCAATACTTCTCTTGCAATAACTTCTTCAATAATGCTTCTGGATTTCATATATGCACTCCTTAATTAACTGTTTTAATATAATTTTTCAAAAGCATTATTCCCCAAAAAATCATTTATTAAACAGTGCATATTATTTTTAATCTAGTTCTGCTTTTCCTGTATATAATTCGTAATATCTTCCTTTCATTGCAAGAAGCTGCTCATGTGTTCCCCATTCTATAATTTCTCCATTCTCAAGAACCATAATGGCATCCGCATTTCTTATAGTAGACAATCTATGTGCAATTACAAATGTAGTTCTGTCTGACATAAGTCTGTCCATTCCATCCTGAATCTGACGCTCTGTAATTGTATCAACTGAACTTGTCGCCTCATCCATTATAAGCACCGGTGCCTTGGATAATGCCGCACGGGCAATATTAAGAAGCTGCCTCTGGCCCTGACTGAGATTAGAGCCGTCTCCCTCCAGCACAGTATCATATCCTTCTGACAAATGACGTATAAAGTAATCAGCATTGGCAGTCTTTGCTGCCGCTATAACCTCCTCATCAGATGCATCAAGCCTTCCATATCTTATATTCTCCATGACTGTTCCCGTAAAAAGATGTGTGTCCTGAAGTACAAGTGCTATATTCTTACGCAGTTCTTCCATATTTAATGTTCTTATATCCCTGCCGTCAAGCGTAATCCCACCGTCCCATATTTCATAAAATCTTGTCAGCAGATTAGTTATTGTTGTCTTTCCTGCTCCTGTTGAACCTACAAAAGCAATCTTTTGTCCCTTTTTCGCAACAAGACTTATATGTTTCAGTACAGGAGTATCTTTTCTATATCCGAATGTAACATCATCCATGACAATCTCACCTTTCACATTGTCAGGAATATCACCCGTTACATCTTCCACTTCCATATCACATATATCAAACACTCTCTCTGCACCGGCAAGTGCAGAAAATATTGTATTCATCTGCATTGTAATCTCATTAATCGGTCTTGAAAATTGTCTTGCATAAGTTACAAATATCGTAAGTCCTCCGATGTCAAAGCCTTTAAGCACACATAAAATACCGCCAATCATAGCTGTAAGCGAATAATTGACCTGTCCGAGATTTCCTACAACAGGTCCCATAATTCCACCAAAGAACTGTGCTTTTATCTGCTTGTCTTTCAAGTCATAATTATATTTTCTAAAATCTTCCACTGCCTGTTTTTCATGGCAGAAAACCTTGACAACTCTCTGTCCGCTTATTGTCTCCTCTATACACCCGTTTAGGGCACCGAGCGACTTCTGCTGTGCCGCATAATACTTCCTGCTTCGTGACACAAGAAATCTGCCGGAATAAATAATAACAGGTGCCATGACAAATGTTATTAATGAAAGCCATATATTGGTATATATCATCATCGCAAATGTTCCGACAAGCGTCATTATTCCGGAAAACAACTGCACTGCCGTGTTGTTTAACATCTCACCTACAACATCAACGTCATTAGTATACCTGCTCATCAGATCGCCCTTGTTGTTCATATCAAAAAATGATACCGGAAGCTTCTGCATATGTACAAATAAATCACGCCTTAAAGAAAACATTGCTCTCTGTGACACTTTTAACATAAGCTTTGCCTGGAAATATGTTGCCAGAACTCCCAGAAGATAAACCGATGCCATAACAACAAGTGCCATCGCCAGACTCTTTATACCGCCATTTTCATTAAATCCTATAATATAATTATTAATCACAGGTCTTAACATATACGATGCCGCAAGCGTACTGGCTGTACTCGCGAGAACACAACACAATGCACCAGCCAGCTGCAGTTTTGTCTCTTTCATATAAGAAAAAAGACGGATTATCGTATTTTTAGTATTCTTGGGTCTTTCTTTCTTTTTTCCCATAGACCCGCCGGTTCCTTTCATGGCTCCGGTAACTCCGCCCATTGGTGGCATATTATCCCACCTCCTTACTTATCTGGATATCAAATATTTCCTTATATAAAGGACATGTCTTTAAAAGTTCTTCATGTGTTCCAAATCCCTTTACACATCCATTATCCATGACAAGAATCTCATCAGCTTCCATAACTGATGTAATTCTTTGTGCAATAATTATCTTTGTCATATCTGAATACTTTCCATATAATACATTTCTTATATATTTTTCAGTTGCAGTATCAACCGCACTTGTCGAATCGTCAAGAATCAATATCTTAGGATGCTTTAATAAGGCTCTCGCAATACAAAGTCTCTGCTTCTGTCCGCCCGACACATTAGAACCACCTTGTCCAAGCTGTGTATTATATCCTTCTCTAAAGCCTCTTATAAACTTATCAGCTTGTGCGTCTGCCGCTGCCTGTGCAATCGTTTTTTCATCTGCATTTTCATTGCCCCACCTGAGATTTTCATAAATATCTCCTGAAAACAGCGTATTTTTCTGAAGTACCATGCCTATACCATTTCTTAAATTATCAAGCGAATACTCTTTGACATTAACTCCATCCACACATACTTCACCCGCATCAACATCATAAAGACGAGAAATAAGGGACACAAGTGTAGTCTTGCCGCTTCCTGTCGGACCGATAATCCCCAGTGTCTGTCCTGCTTTTACATCGAAGCTTATATTCGACAAGACATTTTCTTCACTGTTCTTATAATATCTGAACGACACATTTTTAAATGATATATTTCCATCCTCAACTTTTCTTTCCTTATATAATGCATTATCATCTGTCAGGTCAATCTCTTCTTCAAGCACCTCTCTTACTCTTCTAAATGATGCGACTGCTCTTGCCCAATTTAAAAATACAATTGAAAGCATCGTAAGACTTCCCATAATCTGGACTATATAATTAATAAATGCCGTAAAGTCGCCCACCTGCATCTTCCCACCTATAATCATGTTGCCGCCAAACCATACAACAGCAACGGTCGTAGCATTGAGTGCAAGCGTCATGACAGGCTGATACTTAATCATAATATTCATGGCGTGGATATTTTTATCAAACAAGTCCTTATTATGCTCATCAAAACGCTTTTCTTCATAATCTTTTCTCACAAATGACTTAATAAGCCTTATGTTGACAAGCCCCTCCTGAACGCACGAATTAAGACAGTCAATGCTGTTTTGCAAAGCCTTGAATCTTGGAAATGCTTTTTTCATTATTATAATAATAGAAATAACAAGTACAGGAACGACAATTATAAATACAATAGCAAGCGATGGACTTATTACAAATGCCATAGTTATTGCACCTATAAGTATTCCCGGAGACCGAAGGCACGCCCGGAGTGTCTGCATTATCATATTCTGAATCTGCGTAATATCATTGGTAAGCCTCGTAATAAGCGACCCTGTTGAAAACTTATCTATATTGTTAAATGAAAACTTCTGTATCTTTTCAAATAAATCCATACGCAGGTCAGCACCAAAATTCATGGCTGCATTAGCCGCAAACCATGCACCAAGCACGCCTCCGACCGCCATACATACTGCCACTAAAACCATGACAAGCCCGATTCTTGTTATATATCCTACATCATGACTGGCTGCTCCGACATTAATAATCTTTGACAACAGCCATGGCAGGATAATCTCACCAGCAACTTCAACCAGCATAAAAATCGGTCCTAAAATATAATAATAAACATATGGCTTTATATATTTTAAAAATAATTTCATAAATGCCTCTTTTCTTTTCTATATCTACTTATACACTCATACTATATAGTTATAGTATATAGTATATTACTTGAAAAATCAACCATATTATTTCTCATTTACATTGTTTTTTTTTATAACTTGTGCTAATATATTAATGAGCGTTATTCTTTAAAGAAAATGCATCAGCTTTATTCACTATATTTTATTTTAAATACTTTTAAAAAGAACCGACCTTTAAGGCGGTTACATAACAAACTGTTCTGACAGATTGTATTAGCAAAAGTATTTATTCTGATGTCAGACATTCATGCTGCTAACAAGCCTTGATGTCTCTTTAATTTTAGCGTTCATTTTTATCCCTATATTTAATTAAAAAAGAAGAAAATCCTTTCATCATCATGAGGCATATTGCATCAAAGATGCACATTAGGATTTTGCTTCGCAAAACAAGGAGGCAATCCTCTCCTCACTTGAGGTGCTCGGATTTTGCTTCGCAAAACAAGGAGGCAATCCTCTCCTCGCTTGAGGTGCTCGGATTTTGCTTCGCAAAACAAGGAGGATATTATGAATTCTAAGGGAAACACAAAATTTTTAGTCGAGCTTGCGTTAATGGTCGCAATTATTATCGTTATGGCTCTCACACCACTCGGTTATATTAAAACACCGGGACTTTCTGTAACACTTTTGACTATTCCGGTAACTGTCGGTGCCGTAATGTTAGGTCCTGCCGGCGGTGCGGTATGCGGTGCGGCTTTTGGTCTCACAAGCTTCTACCAGACTTTCGGCATGAGTGCATTCGGTTCTGTACTTCTTACAATCAATCCGTTTGGAACATTTATCACTACAGTTGTAATGCGTGTACTTGAAGGCTGGCTTACAGGTCTTATATTCAAAGCACTCCGTCAATCAAAGCACCTTACAAAGGCATCATTTTACATTGCAAGTCTTGCATGCCCTCTTCTTAATACTCTGCTTTTCATGAGTTCACTTGTAATATTCTTTTACAATACTGAGTATATACAGGGCTTTGCTCAGGCATTTGGTGCCACAAATCCATTTATGTTCGTAATCGCATTTGTAGGAGTTCAGGGCGCTATTGAAGCCGTAATCTGTTTTGTTGTAGGAAGCATTTTAACACGCACGCTTTACAAGGTTTTAAAAGCAGGAGGCGTTAAAAATGAATCAGCAAAATCTGTTCTTTAATGAAATTGATGTAAACACTGCAACCAACGGCACACTTGGATTTAAACTCGGTCATGCAGCAGACAATAAATCCAAAACCGGCGTATCGGTAATATACTTTCCTGACGGTGCAAAGGTTGGCTGCGATATAAGCGGCGGAGGCCCCGCCTCAAGAGAGACCCCTCTTACAATGCCGCTCACAGCTGACAATCCAGTAAATGCAATCGTTTTTTCAGGCGGCTCAGCATATGGACTTGCCGCATCAGATGGTGTAATGAAATGTCTTGAAGATAATGGTATCGGATATGATACCGGCATCGCTAAAGTTCCGCTTGTATGCCAGTCATGCATATTCGACCTTGGTTATGGTAATTCGCATGTCCGCCCTGACTACAAAATGGGTTACGAAGCATGCACAAACGCACTTAACCGCTCATCTGCTGATTTTACAGCCGGTGATTCCGTTGAAGCAAAAAATCATGAAACATCAGAGATTATCGGCAATGTCGGTGCCGGTACAGGTGCAACCGTTGGTAAAATCGGAGGCATGAATTACGCACAGAAATCAGGTCTTGGAATACATTCTGTGAGAGTCGGAAAACTCACACTCACAGCCATTGTTGTCGTCAATGCACTCGGTGACATTTTCAATCCCAAAACAGGAGAAAAAATCGCCGGATTCCACAAACCTGACCGTTCAGGCTTTGCCGACAGCATAACAGCAGCACTCCACAATATGCTGCCAAAAGACCCATTTACAGGAAATACAACAATCGGTGCAATTATAACAAACGCTGAATTTTCAAAAGCCGAGATGGGTAAAATCGCTTCAATGACACGAAATGCCTATGCAAGATGCATCAATCCTGTAGGCACAATGGCAGACGGCGATACAATATACGCTGCAAGTATTTTGTCAGGTAATGAGCCTGTGAAAGCAGACATTAATATTGTAGGTACTCTCGCAGCCGAAGTTATGTCAGCAGCCATTTTAAAAGCAGTCAAATACTCACATATTTCTGATGAAGAATATTTAAAAAACATTTAAATAATCACAAAAAAATCATGCCGGCTTTCAAAAACAACCGACATGATTTTTTTGTTGTAAATTATCCGAATACAGACTATAATTATTTTGTACAATTTCGTAAACCAATTTAATATCTATGTTAATTACACAGAAATGGAGATTTTATGAAAAAACAGACAGATAAAATAATTAATAAAAATTTCAAAAAAGTAGAAAAGAAAATCGAAAATCATGCTTCTGAGCTGGAACGAAGCAACAAAATTGCAATGTATTCACACCTTGTTGAAGCTATTATTATAACTTTATTCTGCGTCCTTGAAGCTGCAACAAGAGGAAAATCATGGCTTTTTGTAATAATTCTTACAATAATCGGCTTTGTGCCTGTCATATGTGAATTCATAGCATGGGGAAAAAACCGTGAATCACAGGCAATACGCCATTTTGTAGCAATTGGTTATGCCGTATTTTATACATGCACAATATTTACAACTTCATGCAGTGCAATATATGTTATGGCCCTTCCAATGATATTCATCGTATCTGTTTACAATGATTTTAAATACATGCTTATGGTAAACACAGGCGTTGTAATCGAAAGTTTTATATCCGTATTTATCGGTGCGTCAACCGGAAAATTTGGTTATCTCGGACTTGATGCAGCTGCAATCCAGATTGTAACAGTATTAATAACAGGTGTGCTCGCTTGTCTGCTCGCACTTACAACAAAAGCAAATGCACAGCAGAAAATTGATGTCGTTAAAGAATCACAGCAAAAGACACAGGAACTTCTTGATGATATTTCCCAGATATCTGCACATATGCAGAATGGCATTGCAGAAATATATACACAGCTTGAAAAGTTAAATGATTCAGCAAAACTTACACAGTCAACAATGGTTCAGGTTTCTACTGGTGCTGCCGATACAGCAGATGCAGTACAGAACCAGCTCTCACAAACTGAAGAAATCCAGAAAAAAGTCAGTCTTGTTGACACTGCTGCAAATGAAATATCTGACAGCATAATGGAAACATTAAACATACTTACAAGCGGCAGCAAAGATGTTGAACAGCTTGTTGCAAATGTAGATATTTCAGTTAAAAACGGTCAGCATGTGGCAGACAAACTCTCTAACCTCAGCATACGTATTAAAGAAATGCATTCAATCATAGCAATGATTGAAGAAATTGCTTCACAGACAGAATTACTTGCCCTGAATGCAAGCATTGAAGCTGCAAGAGCCGGAGAAGCCGGTAAGGGTTTCGTTGTAGTTGCAACTGAAATTTCAAAAATGGCAACTCAGACAGGTGATGCTACAGAAAATATAACAAAACTTATTGAAAATATTTCAACTGCTATTGAAGAAGTTGTAACTGTAATCTACGAAATGATTGACGGAATCAATGCAGAAAAGTCTTCAACCGAAAGTACAGCAAAGAGCTTTGACAATATTCAGAATAATACATATGCAATACGCGATAATGTTGAACAGCTCACACAGAGCATAGTAGAACTTAAAAATGCCAATAATGTAATTGTCGATTCTATCCAGACAATATCAGCTGTTTCAGAACAGCTTTCAGCACATGCTTCTGAAACTACTAATAATGAAGAAGAGAATGTCAAAATCCTTGAAAGTATTGCAGATAAAATGCATGGTCTCATTGATACCGTCAAGGAAGACGACTCTGCATCTTTATAACATTCAACATAAAAAACATCTGGCAGTGCTAAAATCTGTCAGATGTTTTTTTATTTAATCTTAATTTATCTTACTTCAGTTTCTCATTCAATTCATTAATCATTCTTAATGCTGATTCTTTATCCTTTCCACCTATATATTTTGCAACTGAAAGCTGATCATAAAAATCATGGCGTATCTTTGCCATACCCTCGATTTTATTAATAAGCTGCTCATATTCATATGATTCCTTTTTCCTTGCTATCTCAAGCTCTTTAATTGCTGCAAGTTTTTTGTGCTCCTCATTTTTCCGATACAGAATATAAATAATAAACAAAACAGCAGCTACAGCAATAAAAAACAATACTCCAATTACAATCTTACTTTTTATATCCACACGATATATCTGATATGTAAATATGTATACAATCATGAGAAAATACAGATAAATAAGTACACAAAAAATAACTATTCTTATATCAATTTTTACTCTCTGATTAAACTTATGCCACAGATAAATAACTGCCGGATATAACATCGCAAGAATTGTAATCTGAACAAGATATGCCTGTGTTACATAGACTTGTGTCGTAAAATCAGTTGAATTAGGCCACAGCATATAAATAACATTTGCCATAAGTGCAACAAAAACACACAATCCTGCCGCAATCATGCACCTTAAAATGCTGTCCTTAAATGCCAATTTTACACCAACAAAAAGTAATGTTGTTGTTACTACTATCATGATTACTGCCGAAGCCTGCCCTTGTTCTCCAAGATGAAGCACCTTATACAAAGTCGGCACAAATACAACCGCACACACAATAACAGTAGACAAAAACTTTGATTTCCTCGGCGTGAGCATAAATGTCAATGCTATAAATATCATGTAGTTTGCTATCCAATACAGTAGAAAATTAAATGTACTAATCATATCTGCACCTGTCGGTCAGCTTATATTATGATTGTTCCGAAATTTTTTCATTCAATTCATTAATCATTCTTAATGCTGATTCTTTATCCTTTCCACCTACATATTTTGTAACTGAAAGCTGGTCATAAAAATCATGGCGTATCTTTGCCATACCCTCAATTTTATTAATAAGCTGCTCATATTCATATGATTCCTTTTTCCTTGCTATCTCAAGCTCTTTAATATAATTAATCTGCATCTGTTCTTCGTTCTTTCTGTAGATAAGGTACAAAAGAAAAATCATTGCAACAAATTCAATCAATATTACCGGCAAAAAAATAAACACACGTTTTTTCACTTCTTCAAGATAGTACAACACAAGATATGTCAATATCGTAAAATAAACCGCCGCCATAATTGACATAATCGCAAAACTTCCACTTATCTGCTGCGTTTTTTTCGTCTTATTCCACAGCCATACAACAATAATAAACAAAGCTGCCATTGTCGGAATCTGAATAATATAAGACATCGTATATATAATGCTGTCCATCTGTCTTTCGCTTCCAAGAATAAGAATATGTATAATCCCCGTAAATATAGGGACAAGCACGCCTATTGCTGCAACTGTTATACATTTCAAAAAATTTTCTTCAAAAGCCAGCTTCATTGCTATTATAAGTGCAGCCTGCAAAATAAGTGATATAATTACACTTCGCATGCCGCTGTCGTCATTGACATAGAAAAACTTATATGTGGCTCCGAAAAAAAATGACATAAACATAATAATAAATGCCGATAATTTTGATTTTTTAGGTGTCAGCATAAATGTAATAGCTACCAGTTCAATACTAGAGCCAAAAAAATACAAAAAGAAATTAATCGCAGTTATCATATGCTTTCCTCCTGATTATTCGTATATACAAGAGAAACCATAGTACTGTATATGCCATCTTTAAAACCGTATTCAAGCCTTCCGTTGTACTGCTGTGCTATGTCTTCAAGAATTTTCATTCCCCATCCGTGTTCTGAACTTCTGATTTTCTTTTTCTGATTCTTATCTGCCGAATTTTTAACAAGAACATTCATATAATCGCCCGAATAATCACACTTTACACTGATAAAACGCTTACTCTTATCTTCAATTTCAAGACATGCATTAATTGCATTGTTAAGTATGTTTGAAAATATGCTGCAAAGATGCAGATTGGAAATATTAGTATTTTCTCCGGCTTTTACTGAATATTCAGCCTTAATACCATTCTGTTTTATAATTCTGTCTTTATCTTCAAGAACAGCATTAACAATCATATTTTTGCAGAATCTCTTTTCTCCCGTACTTCTTACTTTCGCCTCAAGTACCTCTATAGATGATGCAATCTTATCACCATCCTCATTATCCGTATACATAACAAGAATCTGCTTCAATTCTTCATTATATTTGTTTTTAAGTTCGTGAAGTTTCTTCTCATCCTGCTCAATATTTTCTTTATTCAGCTTCATAAGTTCGAGTTCTTTTCTCTGATTTTCAATATTGTAATCGAGTTCGTCCTTTGCCCACAAACTATATACGATATACAACAGCACACTGTCTATAAGACATCCAATAACAGTTGTAACCGCTGAAATAGCAAGATTATTATAATTTTCACCAACATAACAATAAGGTACTACCATCAGCTGGCTGAGCGGAAATATTACAATAAAAAGATTCATAATATTAAACCGCGGTGATTTTTTCCTTTTTTTAATAAATGCCAGCACATAAATTAAAATAATCTGTAAAACACTGCATATAATAACTGTTTTTAAAATTACGTCCTGTGCTTCAACATTTAATGTTTTTAATAAAATAAACTCGCATAATTCTATTACAAAACTTAATAATATATCAATCAGACTTTTCTTTATTTTTTTATTTTTCCCAGATTCCTTATCCAAAAAAACATTTACTGCATATATAATTTTTGCTGTTGCAATTATAAACCCTGTTTCTAAAAGTACTTTCACATCTTCTCTCCCATGTATTTAAAAAATAAATCAGACAATTCTTTTCTTTTGAGTCTGCTCACCGAAACGTGCTCACCATTGTCCATAACAACATATTCTTTTTCAATACGCTTCACATGATTAAAATTAATGATGAAACTTCTGTGACACTGGTAAAAATCATCGGGAAGCTGTTTTAAAATCTGCTGCAGCGAATCATATACCATAATATCTTTCTTATCAGTATATATATAAACATTATGGTTGCTGCCATCTATATATATTATTGATTCATATGCTACCGTCTGAATCTGTCCACGCTGTTTTATTACAAGCTTTTGTAAATTCATGTTTCTTTTTGAATTTTCAATCTTATCTATAATCTTTATTACACGGTCCTTTTTTACAGGTTTTTTTAGATAGCCTTCAATATTGGTCCGCTGCATAAATACATCTTCTATATACTCCTGCGAATATCCTGTAAAAAATATAAGCCGTGTATCAGGTGCCTTATCATAGAGCCATGCAGCATAATCAATACCATTCTTTTTCTCTTTCCAATCAATATCCATCATTACAATATCATATCTGCTGCCATCTTCTACATCCCTCATAAACCTATCAATATCATTAAAACATTCGATTAAGTTTACTCTGTTAGTTTCAATAAGAACATTCCTCACATCATTCAATGCTTCCATTGAATCATCACAAACCGCAATATCCATATTTATACGCTCCCGTTTATACATATTAATAAAATATGCCTTTTACTTATAAAATAATATTAACATTATTTTTGACATTTTTCTATATTTTTCTTGAATTTTTTTAACATTTTTACTTGCAATTTAAAAATATTGTGTTATATTATCAATATACATTTTATAAATTTGGTGGTTATATATGGATTTGCAGTCTCTTACAAAACAACTTATATATGATGAACACAATATCGAAACTCCCGATATCTATCAAAAGTTCGGCATTGTCTGTCCTGAATATTCATCCCGTGATATAGAAGTAAAGGAATATCCCATGCCCGACAAGGAGCATTTATTTACTCTGCTATGGGATATACCTGATAACAGCAGCCTTTATGCAACTATTCTTCCATGTGATACACCATTTACATACAGCTGTCATTTTAAACATGGCATGAGAACCCAGATGCACTCACATGAATATCTTGAATTATTTTATATTATTGACGGAGAATACCGTCAGAAGATTCTAGGCAGCGAATTCACATTCCATAAAGGCGAACTGTGCCTTATAGATAAGAACTGTCAGCATCAGGAGATTCTTGACAGCAGTAATGCAACTATTCTGTTTCTTGGCATAACTAACTTCATGTTTGACGATATTGTAAAACATCATGTTACGACAGAACGTATTTCTTCTTTTTTAAGCACTGCATTACTTGAACAGAAAACTTTACAACAATATCTTCACTTCCGTCCACATTCCGACGGAGAAGTTTTAATGGAGCAGACACTTACAAGCCTTGTTGAAGAACTAAAGCGGCATGATGAAGCCTCTCCTTTTATATGTCAGGGACTTCTCATAAGAATTTTTCACATCCTTAGTACCAAATATGAATTTTCCCTGTCAAAGCAGCTCCGCAAGCGTATGAATTGGATTCTTTTTGAAGAAATCACTAATTATATCAATAATAACCTTAATAATATTTCAATTATGCAGCTTTCCAATGAATTTCATTTTCAGGAAGATTACTTTAACCGGCTGCTCAAGAGCCAGACCGGTCTTACATATACGGAATATCTTCAGTCACTGCGTCTCAAGAAAGCTGAAGACATGCTGATTAACACTGACCACACAATTGACACGATTTCCCACGAAGTCGGATACCAGAACAAAGGATATTTTTATAAAATTTTCACTGACAAATATAAGATTACGCCGGCACAGTTCCGTAAGAAAAATAAGTCATAAAAAACTTTGTTGATTTAATTTTACATAAAAATGAAAATGCAGAGCCAACCATTTAGTATGCCCTGCATTTTCTATAGAATTATGTAAGAAAAGGTATCTATTATAGCAAATTTATTTAATCATATAGTTACATATCCCATTTCCAATCCCTGATTTCCGGCATATCAATACCATATTCATGGATATACTGTTTATGTTCAACAAGCTTGTCATTCATTTCCTGAACAAGATATGAACCCCTGTTGCCAAGCTGTGGAAGATACTTAACAGCATTCTTTACAAGATGGAAACGGTCAATTTCATTCTGGACACGCATATCGAATGGAGTTGTGATAGTTCCTTCTTCCTGATATCCATATACATGAATGTTTCTGTTAGTTCTTCTGTATGTAAGTTCGTGAATAAGTGTATGGTAACCATGGAATGCAAATATGATTGGTTTATCTTTTGTAAACAATGCATCATATTCTGCATCACTTAATCCATGTGGATGCTTTGACTTAGGCTCAAGCTTCATAAGGTCTACTACGTTGATAACACGAATTTTAATCTCCGGAAGTGCCTTTCTTAAAATTGTAACTGCTGCAAGAGTCTCAAGTGTAGGTGTATCACCGCAGCATGCCATAACAATATCAGGTTCCTGACCCTGGTCGTTACTTGCCCATTCCCAGATACCGATACCCTGTGTACAATGCTTTACAGCCTGCTCCATTGTGAGCCACTGCTGTCTTGGATGCTTAGATGTAACAAGTACGTTTACATAGTTACGGCTTCTGATACAATGGTCAAAACATGAAAGAAGACAGTTAGTATCAGGTGGAAGATAAAGTCTTACAACATCTGCTTTCTTATTGGCAATGTGGTCAAGGAATCCCGGATCCTGATGTGTAAATCCGTTATGATCCTGCTGCCATACATTTGAACTTAATATAAGATTTAATGATGCAATAGATGCTCTCCATGGAAGCTGGTTACATACCTTCAGCCATTTTGCATGCTGTGCACACATTGAATCTACAACTCTGATAAATGCTTCATAACTTGCAAAGAATCCATGACGTCCTGTAAGAAGATACCCTTCAAGCCAGCCTTCACACATATGCTCACTGAGCATTGAATCCATTACACGTCCGTCCTGTGCAAGGAATTCATCTGTATCATATTTTTCATTATTCCAGTCACGGTTAGTAACTTCAAATACTTTTCCAAGTCTGTTTGACATAGTCTCATCAGGTCCGAATATACGGAAATTCTTGGCATCATCATTCAACTTAAATATATCTCTTACAAATCCGCCAAGTTCAATCATATCCTGTGCTTCAACGGCACCCGGCTTAGGAACGTCAATTCCATACTCACGGAAATCTGGAAGTCTCAAATCTCTTAAAAGCTTACCACCGTTAGCATGTGGATTAGAACCTATTCTTCTGTCACCTGCAGGTGCAAGTTCTTTAAGTTCAGGTATAAGCTTTCCGTTCTCATCAAAAAGTTCTTCAGGATGATAACTTTCAAGCCAGTTCTTAAGCATATCAAGATGTTCAGGCTTATCCATCATGATAGGTACCTGATGTGCCCTGAATGAGCCTTCAATCTGATTGCCATCTACTTCCTTTGGACCTGTCCAGCCCTTTGGTGTACGAAGTACAATCATAGGCCACTTAGGTCTTTCTGTATTATTATTTTCTCTTGCGTCTTTCTGGATTGCTTTAATCTCATCCATTACAGTATCAAGAGCTTCTGCCATCTTTCTATGCATTTCCATAGGATCACTACCCTCAACAAAATATGGCTTCCAGCCGCATCCGTCAAAGAAATGCTCAAGTTCTTCATGTGAAATACGTGCAAGAACTGTAGGATTGCTTATCTTATATCCATTAAGATGAAGAATAGGAAGAACTGCACCATCTGTCTTAGGATTTAAGAACTTATTACACTGCCATGATGTTGCAAGAGGACCTGTCTCTGCCTCACCATCACCAACTATACAGGCTGCAATAAGATCAGGGTTATCAAATACTGCACCAAATGAATGTGCAAGTGAATAACCAAGCTCACCACCTTCATTGATTGAACCAGGTGTCTCAGGTGCAACGTGGCTTGAAATACCGCCCGGAAACGAGAACTGCTTGCAGAGCTTTTTAAGTCCATCCATATCCTCACCGATGTTTGGATATACTTCACTGTAAGTTCCTTCAAGATATGTATTGGCTACAAAGAAATTTCCGCCATGGCCCGGACCTGAAATAAGAATCATATCCTGATCATATTTTTTAATTACTCTGTTCAAATGAACATATACAAAATTCTGTCCCGGAACTGTTCCCCAGTGACCAACAATCTTCTTTTTTACATGTTCCATAGTAAGCGGCTCACGTAAAAGTGGATTATCAAGTAAATAAAGCTGTGCTGCTCCGAGATAGTTTGCTGCACGCCAGTAAGCATCCATCTTTTTAAGGTATTCATCTGTAACAGGCTGTTTTTCAACAACATTTGTTTCTGCCATGTCGCTTTCCTCCTAAACTCATTCTTCTATAAATCTTTTTGTTTGATTTTGTTATATTTTAGACAATGATTTTATTCATTACAATACCCAAATCCTATTACTTTTTTCAAAAGTTACCTATTCCGACTTGTATTAATGTGTATAAAGCAAGTCAAAACTACAGCCTTACACAGACTTTATAATCATAATCAATTTATTACATATTTTTATCAGAAAACTTAATACAAATCCACCAAATTATTTTGACATTTTGGTACTAATTTGTTAAAATAATAGCAAAGGTATTTACATCTTGATTTTTTAAATAAAACATGGAGGAACTATTATTATGGTAAACAGAATTGTATTAAACGAAACATCTTATCATGGTGCAGGAGCTATCAACTCAATTCCTGATGAAGTAAATGTACGTGGATTTAAAAAGGCATTTGTATGTTCAGACCCTGACCTCATCAAGTTTAATGTAACAAAGAAGGTTACTGACGTCCTTGACAAAGCAGGGCTTGCCTATGAGATTTATTCAAATATCAAACCAAATCCTACAATTGAAAATGTACAGACCGGTGTTGCAGCATTCAAAGCTTCAGGTGCTGACTACATAATTGCAATCGGCGGCGGTTCATCAATGGATACAGCAAAGGCTGTCGGCATTATCATCAACAATCCTGAGTTTGCTGATGTAAGAAGCCTCGAAGGCGTTGCTCCTACTAAGAAACCATGTGTTCCTATTATAGCAGTTCCTACTACCGCAGGTACGGCAGCAGAAGTTACTATTAACTACGTTATCACAGATGTCGAAAAGAAACGTAAATTCGTATGTGTTGATACACATGATATTCCTGTAATCGCAGTTATTGACTCAGACATGATGTCAAGCATGCCAAAGGGTCTTACAGCCGCAACAGGCATGGATGCACTTACACATGCCATCGAAGGTTATACTACAAAAGCCGCATGGGAAATGACAGACATGTTCCACTTAAAAGCTATTGAGATTATATCTAACTCATTAAGAGGTGCTGTTGACAATACTCCAGAAGGACGTGAAGGCATGGCTCTCGGCCAGTATATCGCAGGTATGGGTTTCTCTAATGTAGGTCTTGGTATCGTTCATTCAATGGCTCATGCACTTGGTGCTGTATATGATACACCGCATGGCGTTGCCAATGCTATTCTTCTTCCAACAGTAATGGAATACAATGCTCCATTCACAGGCGACAAATACAAATACATCGCAAAAGCAATGGGCGTTGAAGGCGTTGAAAATATGACTCAGGAAGAATATCGTAAAGCTGCTGTTGATGCAGTTAAGAAACTTTCTTCAGATGTTGGTATTCCTGCAAATCTCAAGGAAATTGCAAAAGAAGATGATGTTCAGTTCTTATCTGAATCAGCTTATGCTGATGCATGCCGTCCTGGTAACCCAAGAGACACATCAGTTGAAGAAATTGCAGCATTATATCGCTCACTTATGTAATTTCACTAACTCCTTTCACTAAATTATGTTATTTGCGGCAGCCGTCAGACTCCTATGTAATTACGGATTTTACCTCTCTGTACGCAATAAAATCCCACCGGACAACATTTAACTGCTGCCCGGTGGGATTTTTCTATTCTTGTATATTACAGAGAACCCACATTTTTTTGATGTGGTTTTATTTTTTATGTAATTTTATTTTTTTTGCATTTATCACTTTTTAAATTTCTCACAGAAAACTAAATAAGCTTTCTTCCCATAAGGACACCCATCACAGATGACATCATAAGACCTCTTGTCCATCCGCTTGAATCGCCAAGACAGTATAGATGTTCTACATTTGTATTCAGATTTTCATCCATTTTAACCTTATTACTGTAAAATTTTAATTCCGGAGAATACAAAAGAGTCTCTGTACTTGCAAAACCCGGAACAACATGGTCTACTGCCTGTATGAAATTAATAATATTAACCATTGCACGATATGGCATTGCTGCTGTGATATCGCCAGCAACCGCATCAGGCAGTGTCGGTTTTACATTGGACTGTGCAAGTTCCTTCTGCCATGTTCTCTTTCCGTCAAGAATATCACCATAACGCTGTACCATAATCTGACCGGCTCCAAGCATATTTGTAAGTTCTCCGACTTTTTTAGCATATTCAATCGGCTGGTTAAATGGCTCAGTAAAATTATGCGAACATAAAATTGCAAGATTTGTATTGTTAGATTTTAAATCTTTATATGAATGTCCATTTACAACTGCAAGATTGTCGTCATAATTTTCCTGGCTTACAAATCCTCCCGGATTCTGACAGAATGTTCTCACTTTATTCTTAAATGGTCTTGGATATCCTATAAGTTTTGATTCATACAAAACATTGTTGACATCCTCCATAATTTCATTGCGTACTTCAACACGCACACCTATATCAACAGTTCCCGGCTTATGCATGATATCATACTTTGCACACAATTTTTCAAGCCACTCGGCACCTCTTCTTCCTGTTGCAATAATAACATCATCGCCATAAATTTCTGTTTCATCACTGACACCAACAGTCTTTTTAATACGTATGCCGACACACTTATTTTCCTCTAAAATAATATCTTCACATGTATAGCCAAACATTATCTCAACACCATGCTCAACAAGGAAATCTTCTATGCTTGCATATATTTCCTGTGCTTTTTCTGTTCCAAGATGTCTTATTGGACAATCTACAAGTTTAAGCCCTGACTGAATTGCACGTTTACGGATTTCCTTTACCTTTTCATCCTGATTAATACCCTCAACATGAGTATCAGCTCCAAATTCCAGATAAATTTTATCTGTATAATCAATAAGGCTCTGTGCAAAATCTTCCCCTATAAGTGATGGCAGATCTCCACCAACTTCATATGACAAAGACAGTTTTCCATCCGAAAATGCCCCGGCTCCTGAAAAACCCGCTGTAATATTGCAAGGTTCACATCCAACACATTTTTTAGTTTTACTCTTAGGACAGTTTCTCTTATGAATACTGCTGCCTTTTTCAACCATTATTATCTTTTTCTTACTCCCGTTCTTTATAAGTTCAAGTGCCGTAAAAATACCGGCTGGTCCACTTCCTACAATAACAACATCTGCTTTCATAATCTGCCCCTCCATCAATAACCATATTTGTGCATTATCAGTTCATTACATACTATTTTACTATATATTAGCAAAAAAGTATACGTTTCTTTTTATATTATATATCGTGCTTTGACTATACATGTGTAATATTATAATTTATTATTTCATAAAAGCAGCCTTTAAATTATATATGATTTTTCCTGTTTTTTTAATGTTTTATGTGGGATTTCCCTTATTTTTCCTTGTTATATGCCGATTAAGCTTATAAATTTCACTTTTCAATTATCAATATTGACATTATAATATCCATTGCATAAAATTATACATGTATTATATTTAGAAACAAGGAGGTCAAATCCTCTCCTCGCCATAGGACTCGGATTTTTGCTCCGCAAAAACAAGGAGGTCAAATCCTCTCCTCGCCATAGGACTCGGATTTTTGCTCCGCAAAAACAAGGAGGATTTTATATGAAGGCATTAATTTACACAGGTCATCCTGCATGGAAGGAAAGTCTCAATCCCATAATTAAGTCAAGATGGGAACAGCATATCAATGAAATCCCAGAAATTGAAAGTTTCCGTCTGTACAGCGTATACCACCAGTCTCAAAAGGACATCGAATCGCAGCTTAAAGATGAGGAAATACTTATAGGTTTTAATATAGATAATTATCTTGACGAATCATTTTTTGAACGTCATCCTAATCTTAAATATATTTCGACACTTGCTATGGGATATGGCAATTTTGACCGTGACGCTGCAAAAAAACACAATGTGACTCTTACAAACACAGTTTATGGTGCACAGACAATTGCCCAGTTTACAATGGCACTGCTTCTCGATATATGCCATGATATACGTGGCAATAGTGACTTTATCAAAAAAGCTCCTGATAATGTACTTTCAGGCGGTACTTTTTTTAATCCTATTGACAGGCAGATTGAACTATACAGCAAAACACTTGGCATTATCGGACTGGGACACGTAGGTCTCTGGGTTGCACGCATGGCACAGGGCTTTGGAATGAAAGTCATCGCATCCAGCCACCACATAAAAACCGGTCCCGAATATGCTTCAATTGAACAGGTAAGTACAGAGGAAATTTATGCAAGAGCTGATGTAATCTCGCTCAACTGTTCTGCTAACCCATCAACTGTCAACATTATTAATAAGGAAAGCATCGACAAAATGAAGGATGGTGTTATCATTATTAATCCTTCGCGAGGCAGTCTTATCGACGAGAACGCACTCTGTGAAGCACTTAAAAACGGCAAAGTATACGCTGCCGGACTTGATGCAACATCAGCAGACAACTCGCACTCACACATTCCGCTTATGGATTGTCCTAATGCCATAATTACTCCACATATTGCATGGTCACCAAGTGAGGCTCAGCTTCGCGTTGTTGATGTTGCAATGACTAATGTAAAAGCCTGGATTAACGGACACCCTGAAAGCTCAATAATCTGACATAATGCGTATCAGTTCCCTTAAATCCGTATTTTTACTTATATTTTTATAAATTTTTGTTGCTACCTTCTACCGTATTTGGTAATCTAGAGAATATAAAAATATACACGGAGGCTATAATGAACTTTTTAGAGGAAAGAATTATTAAAGATGGCATCGTTAAAGAGGGTAATGTATTAAAGGTTGACAGTTTCTTAAATCATCAGATGGATATTGCATTATTTGACCAGATTGGAAAAGAATTCAAACGCCGTTTTGCTAAAGAAAAGATTAATAAAATTGTAACTATTGAAGCTTCAGGAATCGGCATTGCATGTATCGTGGCAAGACATTTCAATGTTCCTGTTGTATTTGCCAAAAAATCAAAAAGCATTAATATTGAGGGCGAAATGTACGTTGCCGAGGTTGAGTCATTTACACACAAATGCAAAAATCAGGTTATTGTATCCAAGAAATTCTTAAATCCAGAGGACCACGTTCTTATAATTGATGATTTCCTCGCAAACGGATGTGCACTTCAGGGACTTATTTCTATTGTAAATGAGGCTGGTGCTTCTGTCGAAGGTATCGGGATTGTAATTGAAAAAGGGTTCCAAAGCGGAGGCCAGATTATCAGAAATCTCGGTTATCATCTTGAGTCACTTGCAATTGTTGACGCTATGGATGCTTCCACAGGCAAAGTAACTTTTCGTGAACAGCCTGAATGGGATTCAGAGCAGCTATAACATATGTACAAAAAGAATTCTGCTTATGGACAATGTCCGGATGCAGAATTCTTTTTGTAATAGTTAATCAATTCTGATAATTTATATGCTGTCCGTTGACAAGCGGATATCTCTTTAATCCGCTGCTTTCAAGGTCTTCCCTGTTCATATCAACAGCTGAAATCTGACTGTTTTCATATGTTGTATAATAATATATTCCTTTTGCGGCATTCCAGCATGACGTATATATTGTTATCTCATATTTTCCATCTGCAACTTCACAGCATCCACGCTGCTGTTCAACACTTCCGAGTATATGGAAAAACTGGCTCACACTTTCATTTTCAGAATCACCGGAACGTGAATTCATCTTCGTATAAGCTACTCTTGCAAATCTTGAACGGGATGATAAATCCCCCGGAAGTCCCATAGCTCCCATTCCTCTGCTGTACATATTCAAATTAACACCTGATGCAAATGTATTAACAGGCTGCTTTGGTGAAAGTCCTGCATAATCCGCAAGCATAAGCATCTGAATATCAAATGGTGGATTGTTTGTAAGTACACCTACATGATTATCGTATACCTTTAACCCTTCTTTTACAGATTCTACTGTTATAGCTTCATTCTCATCTGCAATAATCCAGTGAAGCTGAGCCGCCGGAAACATCTCACTGTACGGTGTACCGACAAGATTAATTCTCATCAATAGACTTCTTACTTCTTTTACACTTGAACACTGGCTTAAAACCCATGGTATAAATTCATACTGTGATACATTTTCTTTCTCATCAGCCTCTGTATCCGGTTCTGCATAGACTGCATTTCCAACGAAATTAAGTCCTGCCATTCCAAGCCCCTTCTCATTGACTGCATCATAATACAAAGGATAATTATCAGCAACATGTGCCATTCCGATTATTGCAAAATGTTCTGACATATCCCCCATATATCTGAAATGAAGCGGATAATTTCTTGGCATAACTGTTACTTCTTCGCCATATGCGAATTCATAATCAAGTGTCCTTCCCATATAAAAATCTTTTGTCTTATAAGTTGCTGCTGTACACATATAACACTCTCCTTTTCATTTATTTTGATTTTGAACGGACAAATATATAAAATGATACTACCGCTGTTATTAATTCTGTTATCCAGAATGCATGCCATACTCCTGCTGCTCCAATAATACGGCTTAATATAAATGCTGCAGGTATTATTACAGCAACATATCTTAAAGCAGAAATAACAAGTGACGGACCACCTTTTCCAAGTCCTTCCAATGCACCTGATGATGCAACTGACACAGAAGATACTATAAATCCCAGACCAATTATCCTTAGTGCTGTCCGTCCTGCACTTATTGTGTCCGCATTTGTTGTAAACAAACCAATAAGCTCTCCAGGAAATACAAAGCAAAGTATTGTACCTGCTGCCATTATTAAAGCAACCAGAACAAGCGATGTTCTGTATATTTCCTCAACTCTTTTATGCTCACCGGCACCATAATTATATCCTATAAGCGGTCTCATTCCCTGAACAATTCCGTTTGCCGGAAGGTAAAGAAATGTCTGTAATTTATAGTAAACACCAAGTACAAATACGTAAGTCTGGGAAAATGCTGCAAGAATAACATTTAATGCTGATATAAGAAGTGATGGCAGTGCAAGGCTAAGACTTGCCGGTATTCCTATTGCATAAAGTCTCTTACACATATCTTTTTGCGGAATCATATACTCTTTTTTATATTTAACAGAAATAGGTTTTACTATGTATAAAATTATATATGCAATTGCACATACCGACTGACCTATTCCGGTCGCAAGTGCTGCACCTTCTATTCCCATTCTCGGTGCCGGGCCAAGTCCAAATATAAGTACCGGATCAAGTATTATATTTACAATACAGCCTGCCAGCATACATACCATTGATGCCGTCATTCTGCCGACTGCCTGAAATGTTTTCTCAAATACAAGTTCCCACGAAAGTGCCACTGAAAATGCAAATGCTACATTTGTATATTGCACACCAAGACTTAGTATCTCACTATCATCTGTGAACATTCTAAGGAACCATGGCATAACTGTTATACCAATTACAGTAAACACAAGGCCATGGACAGTACCCAGAAATAATCCCTGACTGGCTGCTTTATCAGCTCTTTTCCTATCTCCTGCTCCGAGATAAAATGATACAACTGCATTAATTCCTATACCAAATCCAATCATAATTGAACTTATAAGATTCTGAATTGGAAATACGAGTGAAAGTGCCGTCATGGCATTCTCGCTCATCTTCGCTACAAACAGGCTGTCAACAATATTATACAACGAATTTACCATCATTGATATAACCATTGGCATTCCCATCTTTAATATAAGTTTTAATACATTTTCTGTTTTCATATTTTTCATTATCTTCCGTTCTCCTCAAAAAAACATATCTTAACTTCAATATCATAACAAATAACATCATAATAAGTGCCACAATACCAAGTATAACAAGAAGCTGCGAAGCCACATTTGACCTCACAGCTTATATTATAATTATTTATTAACTTTTAAAATATAATATGGCGTATAGTCATATTCAAGTGTATCAGGCTTTTCAACTTTCAAAACTTCCCACTTGGAAATACACGGATGGGTTTTTGCATACAAATCCTTTTCCCCTGCTTTTTCATATTTGAATCCACGGGTAATCATAAACACATTCCATCTTCTGTGTTCAATTCTTTCCAGTTCTTCCTTATTATCTTTAAGCGAATATGCCTTTTTATCATACACAAGCCATCTTTTTACATCCTGATGAAGTGATTGTGCAATGCTTGACTCCCTGTCGAAAATACTCATCTTATGCCATGCATTATTTAATTCTGTCTCATCCTTTTCGATTCTTAGTGCATCCTCTTTAAGATGATTTTCTATTTCAAGCATAAATTTATCATCTACAACTATATTTTTATCTTTCTTATAACCGCTTATCACATCATAAAGCAGATTATATCTGTGATTAAAAAGCTTTGCTTCATTTGTAATTTCCTGGTTTGTTATTGATTTATACGAATAAATATCCTTATCGCGGTTTATTGTATACAGATTCTTTTCACCATAAATACTTGCAAAATCATTATTTTCTTTTACTCTTACAATAACAGGAATGTTTATACATGTGTCACCTTTTTTATATAAAAGCTGCTTTAATTCTATAATGGTATTTGCCATTGAGCGTGTATCTGCCATCGCAATTATAAGATATGTAAATGGATTTTCATCATTACATTTTTTAAATATTTTATTAAAATGTAACTTTGTTGCATCTGTGTTAAAAAATCTGATATTTATTTCTCCATCCATTCCAAACTTGTCCGGTGAAGTGTTAAAAGGCATTTTTAATTCGTAACAACCTGTACTTTTTCCTTCATAAATATCTTCTTTTATAAATTTCAGACCCTCAAGTGCATCAACCGAAAAGTTTTTCATAAATCCACCGATTATCGAATCAATATCTTTATCAAAAACATCTATACATATTTTTGAATCCGCCGATAGAACTGACATATTAAGCCCCTGTATAAGTGAACTCTGTCCAAAATCGCCAAAACCTATAATTCCGATATGGACATCATAATTATCATCTTTGTTTGCTATGTATACAGGATGTTCTTTATACATCTTATTAACAGCCATTTTATTTACATCTACTATATCAAGATCAAATAATTTTGTATCAAGATTATCATAATACTGTCGGATAAGTTCCGCCATCGAATTATCTGCACTGCTAACATGAATCTGCTGATAAGCTGAATTACCTGCATCACTGTATTTTGATAATTTTTCAGATAAAGATTTCAAATATTCAATATTAGCAATTGCACTTTCATCACAGAGAAAGATATCATTAAATTTACGTATATCAAGCGATTTGAATATAGTTTCAATTGACATATCACCATATTTCTGGATAATCTTTACTCCCTTATTTATGTACTTCAGTTTCGTATCTTCTGAAAGCATTCTGCTTACAATAACTGTCACACGGCAGTCCTTTACCAGACCATCAATAAATGCAAACTGATACTTTCCTTCTCCTATTATAAGCACATGCTTCTTGTTTCTCTGGCTAAAAAATCCTCTTACATAGCTTGCCGGCTTTCTTATAAGCACAGCCAATGCACCTACTGTACAAAATGGTGCCACTATAACAGCAAAACAGTAAACATATGTTATTATGACGCTTATAATTCCACCACCAGACTTCTGCATATAGGCAAGTGCTTCTGCCTGCTTTATGTCTGGGTCAATCTTATATGCTTTTATCGCATTCTGAATATTAAGCGTAACTTTAAGGAAAGGATTTTCTACATTGTGATAGAAAAATATGCCTTCAATTACACATACGATAAATACTGCAAGAGCTGTATACCACAAATAATCTTTATATTTATTTCTTTTCATGCAATCTCCTCAAAACTTATCAGTTCTTTTTGAATGTTTTTCTTATAAGTGCCTTTTCATCTTCATTGCCAGCTGCATTCATAACTATGTCATATAATGTATCTTTGCCTTCTTCGCTGTAATCGCGGACATATTTTGCAAATTCCATGGCAGTAAGACCGAGCTGTCTGTTGCACTTGTCTACAACTGGAGATTTGCTTATATTAAGTTCACTTGCAACAGCTCCGTAAATATTCTGAAGTGTTTTTGTATAATTCTCAATCGGTTTATTTTCCTGATTCACCTTTTCAATTACCATGCAAATCTGATTAATCTTAGAACTTACACCTGTACTCCGCACTCCGGATGAACTTTTTCCCACTGTTTTTGCATTCTTTTTTCCTGATTTCCATGCCAGCTTTCCGTTGACACTTGTACCCGACACAAAACATGCCGCTCCCGAAAGGCTCCTGAACTCCATATCTTTTTGAAGGACATAATACTCACCGTCGTCCGTGATACTTCCGTCTAATAGCGAGCTGTTTCTCTTTTTCTTTGCTCCCTCAGGGCATGAATTCGCCTCGCTCCTGCTGATTTTTGAACCTTTAAGAATCACAATTCCGCCAAGCATGTTGTCCCTGCCAATTGCAGAATCGTAATATAACAAGTCATCACTTAAATCTTGTGTGTCGGCCGCGTCATTTATATCTTCAACTGCTTCGGCTGTAGCGGCTGTTTCAGTGACATCATCTGCACTCTTGACAGTTTCTGCTTCATCTAAAACTTCCGGCTCTCCATTATCTTTGTCAAACATATATATGGCATTTTCACTGTCCTGTTTAAATCTGTTTTCTTCATTATACTTTGACGCATCAATATAATTGCCATAAAGATTACTCTTTTTTCTTACCTCACGGACTATCATAGCAACAGAAGGATAAAAATTAACCATTTGAGAAGAATCATATGCCTGCTTTATACCCTCTACAGCTGCTTTTACACGCTCTTCATCATTGTTGTAAAGGCTTCTTAATCCCTCTTCGTAACATTCTTCCTCGTGATGATTATTTTCCCACAATCTGTCACCTACTTTTTGTCTTAAATTTATGAAATACTTTTTGTAATCATTCTTAATTTCCTGTGAACTAAAATTTTTCCCTTCATCTTTCGGCTTGTTTTCCAGACATATAATATCTACCGGCAAAACAGGATTTGTAAACGGTTTTCTTTTCTTTGCCGTTTCATCTGAACAAACAGTAAGCAGTTCAAGCATAGATGGATAACTGAAGCAGTAATTCTCGCTGTAGAAGCATGCAACAAGCTGACATGATGCAGACCTCAATGCTTTTGTCATCATTTCGACCCAGTTTTCATTGCCGCTGTGATTTTCAAAATCCACATCAAGATATATGTTATATCCCTTTCTTATCCATCTTAAAACCATTGGATATACCTGTTTATAATCCATATGCGAATAACTTACAAAAACATAATTTTCATTAGCATCAAACTTAGCCATCTTTATTTCATCTTCTATTTCTTTAATGCTCATTTCTGATATATTCTTCATGTAAAAACCTCTTGCACATTAGTATTTAATATATTTATTATATAATTTTTTATATTTCTTTACAATAACTATTTTAAATATTAAACATCTAAAAAGTGGGGGCGATAAAACGCTCCCACTAACCAACACGGCCTATTATAATTCATTCGGACTCATCTGTCTGATATTGACATTCTGGATTCCATATGACTGTATTAACTTCTGAATTGTAACTGCCTGACTCTTTCTTATCTTCTTGATTCTTATTTGACTATAATGTATGAACACATTATTTGGTTCGTGTATATTATAAATACCTGTTTCTTTGCAATGCTTTTCAACAGCTTCACATGCCTTAAGCGAAGAATCAACGCTTTCCATGGCCCCTCGTCCGACTTCTACTATCCAGTAGCCTGATATGTCATCTTCCTGTTTTATTCTCTCATTTTCTATAATCTCATCTGAAGAACTACAGCTCTTTGAAATATCATTTATAACAGATTCCATATCAGATATTGTGAATTCTTCTTTGTCATTTAGTCTTTCTTCTTTTGTTTTCCAATAATCAGCACGCGTCTGATTGCTGTTAATGCTGTCTTTCCACTTATTACTGTCAGACGAATCATCATCCCATTTTACCGGAGATGCAGTTGAGAGCCATGCCCATATTACTGCTATTATAACTACAACCCATCTGAAAAATCCATGTAATAAAATTAAAGAAAGCACACCTATTATTACAGGTGCAATAAGTTTTAAAAGTTTTTTCTTCTTCTTTTCTTCATCGGACATCGCACTGTATTCTTCGTAATCTTTTATACTTGACTCTCTATATTGTTCATATCGTTTTTCAGTGGTATCCTTTTGTTTTTCGTAGAATTCTATTAATGCTTTTATGCCATCCTCTACACCATTGTTCTTAATTCCGTTTTCAGAACATGCATTATTAACTTCATTTTCTAAATTACGACTTTCTGTTTCAGTTTTTTCTGCGACATATTGCTGCATCATAGGTGTTAGTACAGCTTCTTTATCACAGTCTTTGCAGCTTATCATTTTATTTAATAGATCATAACCAGCATATTTGTCTTTTTCTTTAGATGTATTACCTTTTAATTTTAATATAACTTTATACATTCCTTCATATCCGACACATGAATCCGGTTCAAAGCCTGTATATTTTTTAAATCCGGCATAAGCCTCGCAATATTTTCCTCTGTCAAAATTATCCTGTGCTTCAATCAGGATTTCTTTTGCTCTTGAAGCCTGTGAATTGGAATTTACAGTTACAGAATTAACATTCTTACTTAAATTATCGAGTTTTTCATTTATATCCTCATGCATATCTGTAATATGTGCATCTGTCTGTCTGAACTCTTTTGAAAGATTATGTACTAAAAATATATTATCACATGCAAGACAAGCATATTTTTCTTCTGTCAGTTCTTTTACTTTTTCACTTCCGCAATTAGGACACTTTATTGCCTCCATTGTTTAACCCTGCTCCTTTGTGTTCTTTATTTTCCTTATATCAAGCTGTTTTTCTATCTCCAGGCATTTAGCCTCAAACTGTGAAGATTCTGTAATTCCCGGTAATTCAGCTATCAATTTGTGTATTTTTTCATTTTCCTGTGAAACTTCAGGTGAACTCACAGGATTGGAATATCTCATTTTTTCGTATAATTTATCTATATATTTTTTATTTTCTTCAGAGATATCCAATCTGCATATTTCTAGTTCTTTGATAAGATTTTTAAAATCACGTATTGAATTCTGCTCATTTTCCTGGACTTTTTTTATATATTTGTTGCTGCCTGACAAAGCCAGCTCCAAAACTATAAATACCGCCAGAATTACAGCCTGAATCAGATAAGAAAATATACCGTATTTTCCCGGAATTTTTATACACAGTTTGAAGAACGCATATACCTGCACAACAAGATAAAGCACACTGCAGCCAATCATCGGAATCTTTAAGGCTGCTTCTCTTTTATCCTGCTTATGGTACACATACCACACAAATAACGGCTGTACTAAAACAGCAATCACGCAAAAAATGTATCTTGTCATACGTCCCTCCTTGCTCCGCAGTGCATGCAGAATTTAGCTTCGGGACTGTCGAAAACGGATACAATAACCCGACCGTTGATATGCTTATCGCATTAACCAAAGTTTTTGAATGTGATTTTAATGAATTTTTTAAAAAATAAGCGGCTGTTTTCCGATACGGATATTTAGCCGCTTTTTTTAGTAATTCGACACTTTTTTGAAGGAAATTCGATGTCTTTGTTGAAGGTAATTCAGCCGTCTTTGTTATTGACAGCCGGCGTGTCGTGTGCTTTAGGTTATAAATCTATGATTTAAAAAATACTTCACCGCCAAAAATACGCTCTATGGGTCTCAATGACTTTTCAACGAATTCAATATCTTCTTTATTAATATCTTTTATAATGTCTTTTTCATGTTTTACAGCAGCTATATTTCCCGCAAATATTTTCTGCACTTTTCCGTCTTCGCCGCATACCGCACGGTTAAGCGTTTTTCCCATAATAACGGCATCTTCTTCATATAAAATGTCGATATTTTTTGTAAGTGCAAATTTTTGTATGTCGGTAATTTTAATCATGTCCGAATAATCTTGTGCATCACATTCATACCCACGATATACATTTCCCGCCGAATCTGCTCTTAAAATATATATTTTAGGCATTTTTAATTTTCTTCTCCATTATCAAAGCCATCATCACAGCTATCATTATCAAAGCTGTCATCAGCCCACAAATCATCATTAAAAATATCTGTTTCCTCAGTATTGTTCTGCGGAAATGAATTTACTCCGGTATCTGTATTTGAAATTGCGTTTATCGGAAAATCCATATTCTGTCTCGGTGCAAACATCATCGCAACATTGCTCCTGCAAAAATACGGACGCGATTTGCCTTCGTCAAATACAGGCTTGTCGTTGATTCCGATTTCCGGCTGGTAATCAAATCCGCTCAAATCACAGAAACCGTCTTTTGCAAGATTTGTGACAATTTTCTTTACCGTATCAACGGAAAGATTTCCAACAAGAAGATTTCCTTCATTTGCAATAGTAAAAACCGACTCCGTTTTCACCGAAAAATACAATCCGCTGGCAGGCTGGCTTTTGTCTTTTGCTGTCTGACACAGTCTGATATCCCTTCCGTTAAAGCTGACTCTTTTCTCGACTATTGCCTCTGCCTTTTCTACCTCAATTACATTTCCGTTTGGTGTCAATACTCTCATCATAATAATTTCTCCTTTCGCTTGTGCGTTTGTTTTTGTTTATGAGCTTATTATAAATTCCGGATTTTAATCATGCTATCAGCCTATAAATAAAAAAAGAGCACAGGTTTTCTGCACTCTCTCAAAAAAAATTTTTATCCTGTCGCACGATTTTTACACTTATGAAAACTTCACATAATTCTTTTTAAATTCACGCCACTTTAATTTTAATAACTTTTCTTTTCCGTTAAATTCCATTTTATATTTTCGGAAAAATGATTCACAATCGATTTCATCAAAATCTATATCAGTAACAAAAACGATATTCTGCTGCTTGTTTTTATTCTTATCCCTGTAAATGAAAACAAATAAATTCTTGTCTTTGTCTATCATATCAAACATGTTATATATAACTTTCACGGGCACTTTTTCCTCAAAACGCTCGTAGTTCCCATGTGCTATGTATATATCGGACTGCATTTCCTGTTGTGTATACAACATATCGTAGAGCGTGGGATTTTCATCATTAAGGCCTTTCTGTAAAAATGTTGACCATGTCATAATCCAGTTGCCCTCGTAGTGATGGAGCATTTTTAAAAGGCTTATCATCATAGTGCCGTCAAATCCGAAACGCTGATATTCTTTTATATATTTCGGTACATCTATATAAAGAAGGAACTTTTGTATGTCACCGCTGCTATAATTTTGATTGTCTGCATTTTTTCTTATTATATCAATAACCCTGCTTATATCGCAGTTTACAAATTTCAACTCCGAAAATTTCTTGGCAAAAGCCACAAAATCTTCCTGCGATAACTTCACAAAATCCGTCACACATTTCTTATATGTCTTTTCATCGTCAAGCCACCCAGTAACCATTTTATTGTTTTTTACTTCCAGATTAGTCTCCACCCAGTATTCCGGTGCAAAACACAAACATATAAATATATACTTGGCAATCTGCTCTTTCGTATATCCCGTAGATTCATACGAATACTGTCCTCCGACATTCTTTCGTACTCCGTAATAGACAAGTACCTTGATTTGTCCAAGATGCTGTATCTGTGACTTCATTATATCTTTTATCTCATTGTCGGCAAGCTTGATTTCCAGATATTTTCTTTCCTCATCTATCATTTTATAAAACTTTACAGGCTTTCGCATCACGTCCTGAAGAAGCGAATACAAATAAAAATTCTGCTCATTAAGGCATACTATTTTATATTTATATCCACCTGCACACAATGCCGCCGCCAGCCCGAATTTCCCGAAAATATCAACAACCGTATCCGTCGGCACGTCCGCCCCTGTTATCATATGATGAACCATAGCCCTGTATACGCTATTGCACTCAACCTGTGCGTAATTAAACGGCAGCTGCAAATCACTGTATTTTTCCTGCCTTATCTTACTGTCGGGCGAATACATATTCCAATATTTTTTCCCGAAAACATCTTTCGGCAGCCCAAACATTTTTTCAAGTATATTGCTCTGGCAGACACCGTCAACCGCTTTGCTGACGGTATTTTGTCTGCTGCCATTTTGTTTCAACTCGTAGTAAACAATTTTCCACACAGAATCCCTTAAATTCTGCGGCAAATCCGCAACACCGATTCCGCATGCTCTTAACCTGTCTATTTGATTTTTTATGTTGATTATGTCAGTTTGGTTATATTCTTTAAAAATCAAAGCTTAAATCTCTCCCGGTATAAAACTATCCTTTTCGCACACACAATAAATATTCTTAAAGAATTCCAAAAATCCGTCCTCAACAGCAACCTGTTCTAATTTATCTTCCGGCAAATCATAGTAATATTTATTCGTATTTATCTCCAAAGATATGCTGTCCAGCGGAAAACCCTCTTTTCTGATTGTACTGTGTGGTTTATCTGTCAAAATAAACTTCTCACTTTCCATAGACGGCTCCATTGCCTCATACATATGTGTATCGTCCATCACAAAGCAAATCGCATTCTTGTATCTCGCTACCAGATTACCGTAAATTTTCACCAATCCAGAATAGTAATCTATCATCTCATCATCTGACAAACGCTTTCCGTTTACATTGCGTACATGTACGCCCGGCTGAATCTCATCAGGAACATTATCAAAATACAATCCTGAATCACACGAAAATACAGGAATATGAAAAGCTTCATAATAACCTTTTGCTTTTAATCGTGCATTTTCAAGCGGAGTATTGCCATTTTCCACTATCTTAGGAATATCCAGCCCATCAGCCTTCAAATCATTTAATCCTACTAATTCTATCCCAATTTGCCTGAGTCTGCTTCTCATCGCAGCTAATTTTGCCTGATTTCCTGTTCCGTATAATAATTTCATTTACTCATTCTCCCCTGATTTTTAGCATGGCTTTCAATCCACTCGTCAGTCATCTCAAAATGCTGGTAGTCTTTTGCGTGCTCCCAGTCTCCTCCCCACTCAAATCCGTGTTCCACAAACAGCTTGTAACACAAATCGTCATGGCCTATTTTATGCAGAAAATCCACGCTCCTGTCTGTATACTTTTCAGCATTAGCAGGCTCCACATTTCTTCTGCCATCAACTTTTTTCACATAAGGATTATAAAGTGTATTAATGTCAACCGCCAGCCCTAACGCATGCTTTGACAGCGTCGTTGAATAGGAAATGTACCTGAAATTAAATGCCGAAGAATTATTATCTCTCATTGACCTTTCATCATCGGCATCATATTCATCAATCAGGCGGATTTTTTCAATCTCATAACCCGCTTCATAAAGCTGCTTAAATATATCAAGCACGTCATCAGCAATCACTCTATTCACAACCAGCTCACCAACATGTGTTTCACCATCAAACCCAACATGTAAAACTTTAATATACCTCAAATCATCTCTTGGCACGGTGCAGTTGTCCTTAAATGATTTTCCCTGCATCTTAGCAAATATGTCGTCCGGAATTGGTGATATTGTGAATGTCTGTGTGCTCATATGCATGCTCCTTTTTTTATTATATCTAATATTCAAATTGTACTATCCTGCAATTCTCACATATACATGCCTCGATATTCCAATAACTTCTGCAATATCTTCCTGCATCTTACCTTCCTAATGGTCTATCGACTGTGACAGTTACTTTTGTACCAATTATTACATTATCAGCACTTTTGTCAGTATGCAACACAAACCTTTGATTAGGATATCCAACTTCTTCAATCAGCTCACCTTCTTCAAATCCGAATTTCTTATATAATTTTCTAGGTGCAATTCCTTTAACATCATTTTCTCTAAATGTAGACACAGTTATATCTTTATCTCTGTCAAGCTTATCAAGTTCCTCTTTTAAAAGAATCGAAGCAATTCCCCTTTTTCGATAAGCCGGATCAACAGCAAAACAACATATCATATTATGCTTCCTTGAATATAAAAGTACACCAACAATATCTTGTTCGTTCTTCACGCACAAAGCACGTTTATCATTCATGAATTTCAAAACAATTATTTTGTGTTCTTCTATACTCTGCTCCGTCTCTAATCCCGGAAAATTCCAACTTACTTTTCTCACTAATCGCATCCATGAATCAATATATGATGTTCTGCCAAATTCTACCTTCATATTTTCTATCATTGACTATCTCCTCAAATCTGTTTTGAAACAAAATGTACAATTTCCTTCTTTGGTTCAAGAATATAAGGTACCAACTCCTGCGGATATACCTTTACATCATTCTTTAAATCCTCAAGTGGAACCCAGCAAAAATCTAAATCAATCCTTTTGTCATCCAGACCATCATAACCATGAAATACTCCATCTAAAGGAATATCATAATTAACGAGATGTACATTATAATATAAACATATCTGATGACATGGTCTTTTACCCCATGGAAAATATATTTCACCAATCGCCAGCAGATTATCTACCTCTATTTTAGTGTGAAGTTCTTCTCCAAATTCCCGCTTCAAAGTTTCTATACTTGTTTCCATTGCTGCTACATGTCCACCTATAATGGAATAATCATCATTCTTAGGACGCTGTAATAGAATTTTTCCATTGCGTATCAATATTCCACCAACTCTGTATGAAAATACAAAATCATCATTCTTAAATAAAATATCCACTTAACCTCCTCCAACCTGTTCATAAAACTTGTAGTAAAAATATATTTATAAGATCATAAATCTCCTGGTGCAAATGTATCTTTCTCACATATAAGGTAAATGTCTTTATTCATTTTCCCCTCAAAATATTGCTTCAAATTCATATTGGAATTCCACTTGTCCTGCGGATAAAAGCCATACCTTTTCTTTACGTCATTCATCCTATTTTCTATATCAAGAACTCCTTCCGCTCCTGCCAAACAATCGCACAATTGAATTAACCGATCATATTCATCATATATGGTCTTTGCTAATTCAGTTTTTATAATTGTCAATTCTTCATCTGTAACATCAAATTTTCCGATGTATTCATCTATCGTATGATTATTAAAAGAATGAGTTAAACATATCTTTGCTACTTCATCATATCCCAATGATTTCATATATACGTATCCATCATAAACATGTCCAAGATGTCTTACACCAAATTTTCTTCCTATATCATGTAGTAAACCTAATATATATGCTTTCTCAACATCCATATCACCACACGCACTTGCTATTTTTTCTGCACAGTGTGCTGCTGTTAAACAATGTTTTCCCCAAGGTCCCGGATTAAATAATAGCCCATCACGAATTAACTTCAGTGCTTCTTCTCTTGTTGGCAACATAGCTTGTACCTTCTTCCTTTTTTATTTACCTTTTCAAAACTGATAACTCCATTACTCCCCCACAAATAGAGCCAAACCAGAGCCATTTGATAAAATAAATGATATTAAACATTGGAGCTGATTCAAACTCTTATAATTCATAAAACATTGATTCTACAAGGCTTTCGGCTACTACGAAATAAAATAAAAAGAGACCGTAAAATGAGGAATACTTGGACTCATCTTATGGTCTCTGATTTGTTTTATTTAGTTTTTTACGATACGGTATTTTGCCTTTTGGACGATAAATCATATTGCCCTTTAACATAGTAGAGACCTTGTAGCTAATATGATTATAATTTAATTAAACTTATAATACAAGCATTATCCTGTGCATCTGTGAACAATATGCACCAACATGCAATACCTATTTGCAATTTAATACATTCAGTATTCTCTTGCACATACACAATTAATTATCTTTTAATTTCTATTTCCAGAAATTATAGTTCCAATTGGAATATCATTTGTATTAATAGATACCTTTAATACTATTTCTATTGTTTTCCGCTCATTATGTATAAATTCTTTTATTTCTTCCTTATCAAATTCTACAGGCAAATTAGATATAACTTCGTATTCATATTTCCCAGTTTCTTTATTAAATTTAATATTCATATCATTTATTGTTCCTGGACGAATCGATACTTGTACATCATGCAAATATACTTCAATACTATCTTTTCTTAATGCCAACCCATCAGCTACCAAAGATGTATATATACAATCATAATCATTAAGAAAATCATTAAATTCTTCTCTCAATTTATAATCTCTATTTGATAAAATATATTTAGAACCAATTAATATCGAAAGCCCATTGTCCTGCAAATATCGCATATATGCTCTATCATTAGCGAAATCATCAAATCGATTCATCAAATTAACCATTCCATTATTATTCAAGTACCAAATTAAATACAATACAAAATTTCCAAACAAGTTGGAATATACTCCTTGATATAATTCTCCATTTACCTGTTCTGTATAATCACTAAGCGTGAATGCTTTAATTTCTATTATAGAATTATCACTATTTCCATCAGAAATAATACTGCTAAATTTATTTTTAAATTTCTCTATTGTATGCATTTTCAATTTTTTACACATAGAACGTACATCAACATGTTCTTCATATGTTTTTTGTGCCGCAGCAGCTTTTTCTATTACTTTTTTCTTATACCCAATTTTTATTTTTCTCTCAAAGATGTCATACATTAAGTTCACTTCTCCCTCAATAACATCTTCATTATTTTCTTTATCAATCAAAACATACAATTCACGAAGTATCTTTTTAGTATGCTCACTGTTCGTTAAATACACATAAGATGTATATTCATCAATATCGAGAGATTTCTCAACTATTTCAGGAATATAATACTTATGAGCCAAATAAAGAATTATAAACAAATAAAAATCTTTCACCACTGTATCACCAATCATTGTTTTTGAATTTGAATATTTAGGGAAAAGTTCATGTCTATCTAAAATTTTTAATATATCTAATGCTAGTTTCTTATTAATAAATTCTTGATTTTCTGATAACATATATAAGAAACGTAAAAAAACTTCTTTTACTTTTGCATCACCTAATATTCTTTGAGCTTGCATTTTTATACTTGTATCAACGCAATCCTCAGTCTCCCTATATCCCAAATAATATAAAAAGAAATGAGTACTTAAAACCAGCACTGCATACTGTCTATTTTCAATTCTATATGTATTTGACAAACTATAGTAATACAAATTTTCTTTTACAATTCCCGCCTCATTATTCATTAAAAAGCCATAACAAAAATCAAATTGAATTGTGCCACTTTTATATGCGTAATCTTCAATCAAATTTTTTGGCATATTTGCTGAATAAAAATAATTACAACGTTTAAGTGTATTCCCCCAGAAATTTTTATTCACAATAGCACCCTTTTTATTCTGCATTGCTAAATAGAATCCTATATGTCGTGCAAAACTATTTAAGCAACCAATTTCATAGGAGCTTTTTTCTGCATCATAACCAATCCAATATGTCACTCTCAAAACATTATCCACAAAAGAATCAAGACTAATAACTTTTTCAAGCTTCTCATTTGATATATAATTCATTGCATCCACAAAATCACATGCAACACTACCAAATAAAGTTATTCTGCTAAAATTTTCATATCTCCTTGATTTATCATGCATAATATACATCCATAAAGAATGATAAAATTCTTGTACAAAAATAATACCATGTACTTTCTCATTTTCACTTATACCTGCAAGCAAATTAACAGATATCTTATAGCTTAATTTATTGATATCGTCATACCCCTGCTTATCATTACATTCAATTAATGATTCCATTCCTTTTATAAATAATTTTATGTATTTATCTACTTCCTCATCATTCTGTATTTTACTGATTTCTTTCCAATCGTCTACAAATGAATCACATATATTAACTTTTTTCTGATAACTGTCATCATTTTCTATGACATGTATAAAATACATTTCAATTTCTTCATGCATTTTTCTTTTTCCATTAAAGATAGAATAAACTTCTATAATGGACACTCCTACTAGAAAAAAAGTCAACACAAAAACAAAGATTACAATGTTATATAATGCCATCATATGGCAAATAGCATTTATTAGTATTAACGCTAATGAAACAAAAATTATCACTTTTTGCTTCAAAAATTTTGGTCTTATATTCAAATAATAGTCACTTACAGATGTTCCCATATATGAGTCCGAAATATTACCACTAATCAAGGCAATGATTGCAATGGTCAATGTACCTATTGTTGCTTGAATTTGTAATAATGCAAGCGAAAAATCTGGCAATGAATCAACAACCCAAAACACAATATCATTTGCAACCAAAATATCGCACGTTATCCCTATAATAATGCACATTATTCCGATACCAATACATATAACTTCTAATCTCTTATAGTTACTTCTTGCTTTTTCCCATTGACTCATAGCTAGTCTCCTTTATATTATTTCAGTTTATCCGTATATTACATATATTACTTGTATCGGCATAACTAATCTATCACATCATTGCCATTCAAGATATCTTATCCAATGTTTTCTGATTTATCTTCATACAGCAATTTATAATATCCAATAAGGTATATGACTTTTTCTTTCCGATAACCTCTGGTAGTATTTCTTCCACCTGTTCTCTATACATTATACCATCTTTTTGTATGATGTCATTAAACCTTAAAATAGATTCTCTCTGGATATCTCCTATAAATGAGCTTTGACACAACAGTTTTATAGCGACCTCTTCTGGTATAACATCTATTCTAGTTGTAGCCTTATCTCTTATGATTTTCTCATCACATTCATACAATTCATTAACAAAGATTGAACGATACCAACGGTATTGAAAATTTCGTCAAGAACTTTGCGAAATCCTACTACTCATGGGATACCAGCAAGAAAGCCATTGAAGCAAGAACAACGGAAATCAGTAAATACCTTACCAAAGAATTACAGGACTTGAACGCTGATACCATCAGAACGGACATACCAACCAGTGTTACGGTTACAAATGTGCTGGTCTGGAATGTAGAACAGTCTGGAACGGACGATTTTACCGTTGCCTACGAAGTAGATCAGCAGGTAAAAGAGGGAGAACAGACACAGGCAGTCACAGAAAACTACACAGTGACCGTTCATGTGGATAAGGACGGTGCAATGGTCATTACCCAGAATCCTACCCTTGCTCCGGCAGTGCAGAAATCAAAGTATGAACCGAAAGCACAGGAAACAGATGTCAGTGTCAGCTCCGATACTGTCAAGGACGCTACCGCTTTCTTGGAAACATTCTTTAAGCTCTATCCGACAGCTACGGAAAAAGAACTTGCCTATTATGTCAAAGACGGTGTGCTTGCTCCTGTATCCGGCGACTATGTATTTTCAGAACTGGTAAACCCTGTCTTTACCGAAGACGGCGATAACCTCAAGGTCAGTGTGTCTGTAAAGTATCTGGATAACAAGTCGAAAATGACGCAAATCTCACAGTATGAGCTTGTGCTTCATAAGGACGATAACTGGAAGATTGTAGAATAAGTTTGTAAAAAATGCTAAAAGAATATCATGGTAAATAATTTATAAAAAGTTATTTACCATGACATTTATTTTTGAATCAAATATTGTTCTCCCCAATTACATAGTTCATCAAGAATGGGTGTCAGTGTTTCCCCGAATTTTGTTAAAGAATACTCTGTTTTTGGAGGAACAACTGGATAAACCTTACGGTTAATAAGTCCATCTTTTTCAAGCTCTCGAAGCTGTTGAGCTAGCATTTTATCAGTCGCTTTCGGAATTAGTTTATGAATTTCATTGTACCGTAACGTTTTGTTCATTAAATGCCATAAAATAACAGCTTTATATTTTCCACCAATAAGTCGAATGGTTGCCTCAACTGGACAGCTAAAACCACAACAATTATTTCCCATAATATCTTCACTTCCTTTTTGGATAGTATATTACAAAATAGTGCGTTCTTGTATAAAAATACTATTTCAGATAGAATTATAGTACAGGTTGACCTAATATACAAGAATTAAGGAGATTTTAATATGTCATTATTAGATATTGCTAAGAAAAGATATTCTGTTAGAAAATATGAAGATAAACCAGTTGAAAAAGAAAAGTTAGAAAAAATACTTGCTTGTGCTCATGTTGCACCAACTGCGGCGAATTTACAGCCGGTTAAATTGTTAGTGGTACAGGACAAAGAGCGATTAAAAAGCATTGCTAAAGCTGGAAATATTTACAATGCTCCACTGGCAATTATCGTTTGTGCAGACCATTCAAAGGCATGGACAAGACCTTTCGATAATAAACAGACGACAGATATAGATGCTTCTATCTTAACAGATCATATGATGTTGCAGGCGACAGAATTAGGATTAGGAACTGTATGGGTATGCTTTTTTAAACCAGATGTAATCAAGAAAGAATTTCAGTTACCGGATAATTTAGAGCCTATCAATATTTTGGCTATCGGTTATGGAAAAGGTATTGCAGAAGATTCAGAACGTCATTCAGAAACACGTATTCATATGGAAGAATTAGTTTCTTATGATTATTTATAAATTTGGACAGAGATTATAGGTTGGGACAAAAGGCTTGCGTCATACTCTATATAGTATGCTCCGCAAGCCTTATTTCCATATATTCTATTTTGTTGTAGCTTTAAAAAGTCGTTCTGTACAGCTAATTTCAGCTAAGACAATATCCGTCATACGTTGTAGATTGGCAACATGATATGGATTAACTTGTTTGTAAAATCACTTTTGGTAGTGAACCTAAAGACTATGAGGTTTACGATTTTTTACTAAAAAATTGGAACAGTCTTAAATTCAGTCCCCCTATCAAATCAGAAATAGCAGAAGAACGAAAAATCAATCCTAAGCGTATGCAACGAAAAATCAACAATCAGTTACAAAATAAAGGAATGGGAACCAAAGCACAACAGGCGTTAAAACTTCAACATGAGCAAAGTAAAATAGAACGAAAAGTTAAAAGTAAAGAACAACGGGAATCTGAAAAAGAACGCCTGTATGCGTTGCGTCAAGAAAAACGAAAAGCTAAACATAGAGGTAAGTAATGATGAATAGTAAAAATTGGATTTATTGTCCGGTTTGCAAAAATAAAACACGATTGCAAATACGGGAAGATACTGAATTAAAAAATTTTCCTCTCTACTGTCCAAAGTGCAAACAAGAAACCCTAATCAATATGAAACATGGAAATATAATTATTAAAGAGCCAGACGCTAAGACGCAGAGCCGATAATTTGTAAGTTGCTGTAACTTATAGATTGTCGGCTCATTTTTTAATTCCATGAGGCTGTGTTTTGTTATGATATAGCATGAATTAAGAAATATACAAATCGAAAGTCAACAAATTTTTCAAACAGTCTCATTGCATAGGAATGACAAACAGATTATTCTTAAAGCAGGAGGTGGCAGAAATGGCAAACGAAGATAAAAAAGATTTTAATGCTATGTTGCACGATAACAAGGATATGCCAAAATTTCAAATCATTACAGACCAGAAAAGCATTGAAAAATATGGTGGAAGTAAAATGTATTTTGCTCCGCCAATTGACTATGACAGAGTAATGAAAAAAGTCCCTTATGGTAAAGTGATTACTGTTGGAACAATACGAGAATACTTTGCGAAGTTGAGTGGTGCAGATTTTACAGAACCGATTACAGCAGGAATTTTTGTTTCTATTGTGGCATGGGCTAGTTATCAGCGTTCCGAAGATGAAACGCCTTATTGGAGAACATTAAAAGCGAACGGAGAACTGAATGCTAAATATCCAAATGGCATTGAGGCACAAAAAGAAAAATTAGAAGCAGAGGGACACACTATTATTCAAAAAGGGCGAAAAAATATACGGTACTATGTAAAGGACTATGAAACTTTTCTCTTTGATTTGAAATAGATAAGTTTTTCCTTTCATGTTCATAGTTGTTAAAGTGCCTGTATAGAAAAACAGAGAAAATAAGAAGCAAATTACTTCTTATTTTCTCTGCTGTTCAAGATACCGTCAATTGTACCTTGAATAATCTTCAATTCGTTATCACTCAATAAATCAAGTGACGAATCTATCTGACGGCGGGCTGTGTTTTTTTCAACATTCTTCGCTGGATAGAAATACTCGTCAACAGATATATTGAACATGGTAACTAAATCATGGAATAACTGAAAGCTAGGGTGTTTCCCGATATTTTCAATATCTGCGATATGACGTTCTCCGTAAAAGACTTTATCGCCTAAATCATTTCTGGAAAGCCCTGCTTTCTCTCTGGCTTCTCTGATTGCCAGTCCTAAAGGACGAAAATCAAAGCTGTGTGTATCTTTCTTTTTTCTCATTTTTAATCACCTAGCATGAGTTTATACTTCATGTTATGTGATTAGAATGTGTTAAAAACTCATATTGTATGCACTACAAATTCGATAAAAATATTACCCAGTTCGGTAAATAAAAAAAACCGTTCCGTGGGTAATCTCTTTTATAATGTTCAAAAATATAGGGACGGTTTTGGTATAACCAGAGCTGTCCTTTTTCTATTTTCACAGGCTTGCTCTGGTCAAGGAGCAATTTGTGATTCTAAGTAAAACAGGCAGTCTATACCGACAACCGAATTTATTCCGTCTTTTTCTTAGTACATCATCAGTCCTTGAAGATGAATTAAAAACTCATATATCAGATGTTTTAAAAACAGTCTATTTGTTATTGGTGCAAATAGGCTGTTTTCATATTTACAAAAAATTTTTTCAATCCTGCAACAAATCACACCCTGCTGTACAGATATGGTGCGGAAAGAGGGATACATACTTTTCACTTCATAGCGAAAGGGGGTGTGATTTTGAAACCATCAGACTTCCAAAAGACAATACAGTGTCAGTTTGACTGTAAGCTCAAAAAAGTTGTGAAAGGCATTGTCCGTAACTACCGCAAGGAATTAGCCAGACGACAGGCAAAGGAAGTATCCTTTTGTGAGCTTCTATGGAGATATGGATGTGGCGATTCCAAGGGATCGTAACGGTGATTATGAACCACAGCTGATTAAAAAATATCAAAATACCGTAACTCAGGACATGGAAGAAAAAATACTTTCCATGTATGCCAAGGGAATGACCACCGGAGACATTGAATCCCACATGCGTGAATTATACGATATTGATATTTCTGACAGTACAATCAGCCGGATCACAGACAAAATCCTGCCGATTGTAAAAGAATGGCAGGAACGCCCTCTGGAAGAAGTGTATGCTGTAGTATTTATGGATGCAATCCATTATCATGTCCGCAGCGAAGGACGTATTGTAAAACGTGCGGTTTACATTGCTCTTGGTATCGACATGAATGGAAAAAAAGATGTCCTTGGAATGTATGTTGGGGAAAACGAAAGCGCAAAGTTCTGGCTTTCTATCATGAATGGATTAAAAAACAGAGGTGTTGAAGATATCCTGATTGCATGCGTTGATGGTTTAAATGGATTTCCACAGGCGATCGAGGCGGTTTATCCCAAAACAGAGATTCAACAGTGTATCATTCACCAGATCCGCAATTCAACGAAGTTTGTTTCATACAAAGACGTCAAAAAACTAATGGCTGATCTGAAGCTTGTATATGCAGCTCCAACAGAAGAAACAGCTTTAAATGAGTTAGAATTGTTCAAAGATAAATGGGATTCCAAGTACCCAAAAATCTATAAATCCTGGCATGATAACTGGGCAACACTGTCCACTTATTTCAAGTATCCAGAAGCTGTAAGACGTTTGATTTATACCACAAATGCCATTGAAGGATTCAACCGTCAGCTTCGGAAAGTGACCAAAAGCAAGACAGTTTTTCCGTCAGATGATAGCCTTTTAAAAATGCTGTATCTAGCAACTATGGATATCACGAAAAAATGGACCGGACACAGGCAGGACTGGGGGCAGATCCATTCCCAGCTGGAAATCTATTTTGAAGAACGTCTAATCGGACGCAACCTGTAAAAACAGCTTGTTTTAGGCAGGTTTTATTGACATACCCAAAAACTCCTGTATAATGCAGATATGGGCAGAATCCGGAAAATCGGCTCTGCCCATTTGTAACTATTCACAAATCTTATATCAGTTTTTAACGTTTACACAAAACTTGAAACAGTCTCCTACCAAAGGACATCAGCAATGCTAATATCCCAATGAAAATCGAAATAATCTCATAAGCTGTCATCGACACCACGTCTACACTCCGTTTCGGTCGGTGCTAAACAAGCGTCCCCCGGACGCTTAACGCCCTGTCATGGGTACTTTCCTTGATAGTATCCTAACATAAGAACTAATGCTTCTGCAAGGATAAATAAAAATAATTGATTATCTGTTGTTATTTCAATCCTGCCTCCTTAAATTTTTCCAATCTGTAATGGTGTTCATTATCAAATTCCTTAACACCATTTTTGTAATCATATCCAAATTTTCTATAAAATTCCGTTGCTGTAATGGATGCCGGTATCTCAATTCTGCTTGCTCTTACATAAAATTCATCCGTTTCTAATGTATTTATGATTTTTCTTCCAACACCCTTTCCATGAAATTCCGGGAGGACAAAAATTGACAAAAGTATACTTTCTGTTTCACTTCCCCAAAAACTTGAGATAGAACCTGTTCCAATTATTTTTCCATCAAATTCAAAGACGTACATATGCACATAACTTGCCACATTCAGAACTTTTTCCACATCGTAAACCTTTGCAAGTTTTTCCATTGCTGATATGCCATAATCTTTACTATTAACCTCTAAGAAGTTCCTGACAATAAGATTTCTGACCTCTTTGGCATCCTCTTCCTTAAATCTCCTTACCTCAATATAACTCTTTACATAAAAAACTAATGTCATATTTTCGTTTACAACTATTTCATCTCCAGTTCGAACAAATCCACATTTTTCATACAAATGGCAATTTTTCTCTTCCTGCTTAATAGTAGATAACCACCATTCTATTGTATTCGGATAAATATCAAATAATTGTTTGATTACGTTACTGGCAATTCCTTTATTTTGAAACTTTGGAATAACAAAAATAGGAGATATCCAATTTACATTCTTGTGTACTTTTTGCCCTTTATGCCATTTAACTCTTACAGCTCCAGCTTTCTCACCATTAAACAAAATAAAATAGAAATCCGAATTATCATCAACTATCTTCTTTGTTATTGTTTCAAGGCTTTCTTTCGCCGGACTTGTAGCATCATCCTGATATTTTTCATATAAGGGCATAAATGCTTCTATCTGCAGTTTATGCAGACATTCAGCATCTTCTCTTGTTATCAGTTTAAGTTCAATTAAATCATTCATTTTCTGCACCTCTTTCTTGTAAACATAAAAAATCGCACCAAACATTCAATGTCCAGTGCGATATCTCCAATTTAATAAGATGCAATTTATGTAAAATCTTCTCTTATATTCTGGTTTTATGCACTAGACTAAAAGACCTACACGCTATAACCTAATGCACTAACCTTGCATGTTTATAGCCGTGTACGTCCGTAATACATGTACATATAATGTCTTGAATATAAGTTCTGATTCATGTGTATGTTCTCCTTGTTTTTGTTGAATAATATACCAGTCTTGGCAATTCATGTCAACAATCTATTTGCCATTCAGAATAATATCTATCATTTCTTGCTTTCCATTAGTGTATGCTACTCTATCATCTGCATACTTACTTTCCAGTTCTTCCTTTACCTTCTGATACTGCAAAGCCATATTCTCATTAGCATTTAGACAATCTCTAAAATGAATATAATTCTTCCACTCAGTTCCATTCCACTTCACAACATGAATATGGTGTGTCCTAATATCCTTTTCCATATCACCCATTACATAAAGAATCTGATATTCCACATCCGAGCCACGATAAAAGATTCCTTCCTTCTGTAACTGCTCATTATGTAACATTATTCTCTCAAAATCGGTTACCCCAACGACAATATCAATAACCGGTTTTGCTTTGATTGCCGGTATTGCTGTACTCCCAATATGCTGTATATCAATAGCATCATCACCTAATATAGATTTAAGTTTTCTGATTGTTTGAATCGCAGCCTCATCCCACTGTTTATCATGTGGTTCAAGCTGCACTGTTCCTCTTTTTAATCCTAATGACATAGCAATCTCCTTAATATTACATCACAATTTCACTGTCGAAATATTGTTCCTGAAAATGAATCTGTCTCCTAATTTCTTCCTTTGAAAAAGTTACTCCGTCTGGCACAACTACCCACTTTTCTTCTATATCATCTTTTCTCCGAACAATGGCAATATTTTTACCTGTAAACTTCTTTACTGGTTCATTTACACCTAATATATAAGCGTCCTGCTCTTCTCCATCTGGTGCCATAACTCCTTCAATGCAACCATAATTTATTGGATAATACATATCCTTATATTCAGGATGATAACTTCCTAATGGTCTATCGACTGTGACAGTTACTGTTGCTCCAATTATAGAATTATTTTTACCTGTAAATACTTCTCTACCAATTTCGGCTGTATCAACGGATATGTCCAGTTCTCAGGCAACTCATCCATAAGCACAACTTTCTCCATTTCGCTATGTAATTCTTTCGCAAACTCTGTTATCTCTGCAAAACAAAGCAGTCCAAATGTTTCTTCACCAGTATCATTTACTCTTGTCTTGCCTATCACTGAATATACACAGATTGGCTTTATCTCATATTTTACTGCTCCTGTTTCTTCCTGGAGCTCTCTTTTAGCAGTTTCAAGAATATTTTCCCCAGCTTCTCTATGCCCTCCCGGC